>Ga0207421_10000086_pt1 | contig 99803 bp, 95 predicted proteins | sample SodLakKL_010_SED_4_FD_187542 | JGI IMG/M metagenome (GOLD analysis project Ga0207421, IMG submission 187542) | Alkaline sediment microbial communities from Lake Tanatar, Kulunda Steppe, Russia - 8KL_010_SED (SPAdes) (version 2) | ecosystem: Environmental > Aquatic > Non-marine Saline and... | reverse complement strand
CACTTGATGCCGGCGAAATGTGTTGCGGTTTTGCAGGCTAAACATTAAGGGGCGCGTTCCTTCTTGGCCCTTTCAAGTAAAGAAAGCAACGAAGGGGTGTCGGGATCAACTTGACCGAAACGCACAAATATGACCATCTCTTCTACAATAGCCACGATGTAGATTATGAGGATAGCGGTCACGAAATAGGTGGTGTTAAGGAAATAGGAAGTGGTAATAAGAAAATATACCAAAACACCATTAAGCCGCAACAGGAAAGTATGCATCATAATCGGTTTTCCGCAACGCACAAAGGAAACGATAAACGAAAGCGCAAACAAAGAAAAGAACACGATGAGAAAATAGGAATTCGGCGCCATCAAATATTCAGGATGAAGTTGATAGAAGAACCAAGCGGTGGCAACGTAAAAAAACACATCCACCGTAGAATCCAACATCTTGCCAGTCTCGGTAACCATGTTGAAGCGTCTAGCGACATAACCATCGAAAAAATCGGTGGAACCGACCGCGATAAACAAAAGCAAGAACAATCCATGTTGTCCCAGAAGCACAAGATAAACCAGCAAAGGCAAAAATACGACTCGTGACAAGCTCAATAAGTTGGGCACCGTTAAAAACTGTTTTTTCATAGGCAGTCTCCATTAATCATACTCGATTAAATTATACCACAACGACGCAAAACAACGACAAAATATTGACATTTTAAAAAAGCCTTCCGAAAGACGCCTCCGTCCTTTCTTCAATACAGGCTTCGGTTTCGTTTTTCGATGAATTGACAACCCTCGACACCGGATACCCTCGCATTGAATCATCGGGAAACGGCTTCAATAAGGGGAGAAGTTTTTCGGCGTCTTCAACACTCGCATCCAACCAACGATAAGAGTCGCCCGAATTAAGAATGACAGGCATACGTTCGTGTATTTTCCCGACCACGCCGTTCGCGTCGGTAGTGACTATGGTGCAAGTGTGCAGCTTCGATCCATCCGAACGTTGATACGTACTATAAAGACCGGCCATGGCAAACAACCGCTGTTCTTTCGTGATGAAGCGGTAAGGCTGCTTACCGGAGAGGGACCTCTGCCATTCGTAAAATCCATCCGCCAATATTAGGCAGCGCTTTTTCTTCAACAAAGGCGAAAACGAAGGTTTTTCATGCAACGTTTCGCTTCGGGCGTTGATCATCTTAAAGCCGATGTTCTCGTCTTTGGCATAATGCGGTACCAACCCCCATTTCAAGGCGCCTACGCGATATTGGTTGCCGTCATGGATAATGGCAAGCACATTTTGACCCGGCGCAACATTATAGCGGGGCACTTCAAAATCAAATTGACGCGATTTAACTCCATACTCGGCCTGCAAATAGGCAAACAGCTCTTTTTGACTTACGGCAATTGTAAAACGTCCACACACGCTATGGCCTCCTTCACTAATCAAAGCTATTCATGCTTTTAATCGCGATTGACAAAAGAACCGAATACTTTAACTACAATGTACAACCAACTGAGAATGAACAATATCCACACCACCACAACGAACCGATCGAAAAAGGCTGTAAAATAAACCCCTAAAAGAATCCCTATCGATACTAGGCAAAGTTTCAGGATCCCAATGTCGACAAACCCAAAATGTTCAAGCGTACCATGCACGCGGTCCAAAAAATCTCTCATCGTTTCCCTCCTTAAACTCGCATCACTTACATTATAGCATTTTCAAGCGTTTCTCATATGTTGCAAGAAAAAAACCGTGTTTTCCACGAAAACACGGTTTGGATTGCGGATGGTGACCCGTACGGGATTCGAACCCGTGCATGCCAGCGTGAAAGGCTGGTGAGTTGAACCGCTTCTCCAACGGGCCTGATGGCGGAGTAGGAGGGATTTGAACCCTCGCGCCGGGGAACACCCGACCTATGCCCTTAGCAGGGGCACCTCTTCAGCCAACTTGAGTACTACTCCTAACCGCAAGCTACTATATGATAATACATTTGCGCACAACTGTCAATAAGGGCAAAACAATCTATTTTTCAGGCTTGACCATGCTTAATTGAAGCCGTTTTCGGGGAACATCCACGCCTTCTACATAGACATCGACGACGTCGCCGACTTTCACAACATCAAGAGGATGCTTGACGTAGCCTTTGCGCATCTTCGAGATGTGCACCAATCCGTCTTCCTTCACGCCGCAGTCCACAAAGGCCCCGAAATCGACGACGTTTCTTACCGTCCCTTTGAGCGCCATACCTTCTTTAAGGTCTTCAAGACTCAAGACATCGCTACGCAAAATTGGCGCGGGCGCTTCATCTCGAGGGTCCCACAAAGGCGCTTTGAACGCCGTGAGAATGTCCTCAACGGTAGGCCTCCCTAAGCCGGTCTTACCCATCAAGCTTTCAAGGTCGGCGTTTTCTACGGCCTTAGCCATCTTAAAGCTGCCCAAATCTTCGCTTGAAACCTCAAGAGAATCCAGCATCGCATGCGCTTCTTGATAACTTTCCGGATGAATGGGCGTTTTATCAAGAGGGTTCTCTCCGTTTAAAATCCGCAAAAACCCAACCGATTGTTCATAGCTTTTAGCGCCTAAGTTAGCGACTTTCCGCAATTTATTTCTAGTTCTGAAGGGACCGTTTTCTTCACGGTGCGCCACAATGTTTTTGGCAACGCGAGAGCTAATGCCCGAAACATATTCCAACAAAGAAGGAGAAGCCGTGTTGACATTGACGCCGACTCGGTTCACGACGGTTTCTACCGTGAAATCCAACGCATCCGACAACTTCGACTGTGTGATGTCATGCTGATATTGACCCACGCCAATGGATTTTGGATCAATTTTGACCAATTCGCTCAATGGATCTTGCAGCCGGCGGGCGATGCTGACCGCGCTTCTCTCTTCAACGTGAAGTTCGGGGAATTCCTTCTTGGCAAGTTCACTGGCGCTATAAACCGAAGCGCCGGCTTCGTTGACGATGGTGTAATAAACTTCCCGTTCGGTTTGTTTCAACGCATCGATGATAAACTTTTCGGTCTCCCTTGAGGCGGTGCCATTGCCGATAGCCACAACGTCTATACGGTAAGATTCCAGCATTGATGTAGTTTTTTCAAGAGCCTCATTATGCGATTTCCCACCGGTATGAGGGTAAATGACATCGGTCGTTTCCAATTGGGAATACTCGTCGACAACCGCCAGTTTGCAACCGGTTCGGAAGGCGGGGTCAATGCCGAGAATTCTTTTGTTTCGCAAGGGCGGTTGCAACAACAGGTTGCGCAAGTTTTCGCTAAACACGTGGATGGCTCTTTCTTCCGCTTTCTCTGTGAGCTCGTTGCGAAGCTCTCGTTCGATGGAAGGACGAATCAAACGCTTGTAGGCATCGGCGATGGCTTCTTTGACAAAGGCCAAGGCGGGCGATTCTTGATTTGTGACCAAACGGTTTTCAAGATACTTTAGAATCCGTTCTTCGTCGGGTTCGATTTTTACGCGCAATACCTTCTCTTTTTCTCCACGATTCAAAGCCAGTACGCGAAAAAGCTTCACCGCACGCATCGATTCGCTATAATCGTAATACATTTCATAGACGCCTTGTTCATCGTCTGCGTTTTTCGCTTTCTTTGAGACTATCGTTCCGCTTTTCCTGCTCACTGTGCGTATATGTCGGCGGTAACCGGCGTTGTCGCTAATCCATTCAGACACAATATTCATCGCGCCTTTAAGGGCTTCATCGACACTTTCAACCTTATCTCCAACAAATTCTTCGGCCTCTTTTTCCGGATTGAAATCGCCGGGTTGTGCGTACAATCGTTTCGCCAAAGGTTTTAATCCTTTTTGTTCCGCGACAGTGGCTTTGGTTTTGCGTTTTTCTTTATACGGGCGATACAAGTCCTCAACATCGACAATGCGCTCAGCGTTCAAAATAGAGGCCTTCAAGTCCTCTGTCAGCATGTCTTTTTCTTCAATCAAGCGAATGACGGCCTCTTTGCGCTCAAGCAGCTGTTTTTGATAATCGTATGTCTTCGCGATGCTTCGTAGTTGTTCCTCATCAAGACCTCCGGTCATCTCTTTGCGGTAACGCGCAATAAAAGGAACGGTGTTCTCTTCAAGCAAAGAGAGCACCGTCTCAATGGTCTTATCCGCAATGCCAAGATCTTGATGAAGGTTTTTGATCACATTTTTGTTCATGGGGTTCATCCTCTCGAAGTTTACGGTGCGTACGTTTCGTCTTCCACAGAATCTATAACGTTGCGGACACCCATCACGGAATCAACGTGGTCAACACGTTCTCCATCTTGTATGGCGATCAACGCCGGAACATATCGGCCGGTGTCGATAGGGGCTTCTCCGGAAATTTCGGCTCCATCTATGAAGTACACGGAATAATTCCCTTTGTTCCCAGAAGCGAAGCGAAACACATCGTCCTTGACTTCCCGGCAAGCGGGGCAGCCTTCAAGGTAAATATAGAGGAAAAAGAGCCCTGTTTCTTGTTCCGAGATATCGTCAAATTCGCTCCAGTTGCGAATGTGCTCAAAATCGTCATAATCGTGGCTAGCGCAAGCGGCCAAAGTCAGCGCCATAACCGTTGCAAGGACCAACACAAACAATTTTTTCATTCTCATAAATCTCAAACCTTTCGCCAAATTCTTCACTCAGAATCGGAATCGTTGTTGTTTTTATCTTCGCGTTCAGGCAATTCGTATTCGCCGCTTTCAAGTTGTTCTATGAAGTGCAAAATTTGGGTTGCGCCGGTTTCACGGGCGGTGACTACGCCCTCGTTCACCAAAAGCAGCTGCGGTTGAAAACGGTCGACGCTCAAAGGTCTTTGACCCTGCATTTCACGCGAATTGATAAGAATCATGTTCAACCCCAAATCGTTTTCTTTGCCGAAGCGGAAGACTTCCTCGTTCGCCTCGCGGCTTCCAACGTTGAACGTTCCTTTGAAATCGCGGTTATAGATGTAGACAACCTCGACATAGTCTTCTCCAATCGTTTCGAAATCCTCCCAATGGTTAATGTGTTCGAAGTCGCCGGTCTTGTAGTCGCCGAAATATTGATCCCGGCAACCCGAGAGGATGAAGACAAAAGATAAAGCGACAAACAATATCGCCAATTTTTTCATACAATCACTCCTTGTTTCGTACAATACACATTGCAATCGCGTAACGACGCGAATGCGAAATACTAATCATTACGTCGTCTTCAGGACGATATTTCGAGACGACATAGGGGGCTCCGTCGGCGTCGTTCAACACGCTGACGTCCCGGAAATTAAGCGGTGAGGAAAAGGTTTTATAGGCTTTCGCATACGCCTCTTTGGCCGCAAACCTTCCCGCTAAAAAAGACGTTTTCCGTTTGGCGTTTCCTATTTTATCATAAAGCTGACGTTCTGCAACGGAAAGCACTCGACTTACAAACTTTTCATTCAATCTTTCTTCGATTTCGACAAACTCGACGATGTCTACGCCAATACTATCCTTCTTCATAATACGCCTCCAGCGCCTCCGCGGCTTTTTGAGACACGTTGCGGAAACGGTGATTCAAAGCCGATTTGGAAATCTTTCTTTGGAGATGCTCCTCGCTCAACTCGCTTAATTCGCTGAGAGAAGCTTCCGGAAACTTTTTGCGCAAATACATGGCTTCACGCATACTCTTGGGCAATGTGTCGACATCCAGCAAATTTTCGATGACGGCGATTTCTTTGAGTTGCCGATCGGCCGCTGCGAAGGTCTTGTTTTGGTTCGCAATCTCCATGTTCATCACACGAGTGATGGAGTTGATGAAATCCCGTTTGATGCGCTCGTCTTCAAAAGAAAAAAGGGCGTTCGAAGCGCCGATAAAACGGAGAAAATCTCCGATTTTCTCGGAATCTTTAATGTACACGATGGCTCGTTGTTTTTTGCGAAGGGTTTTGGCCTTGAAATCAAACTCGTTCATCAAATCGCGCAAGTCCTTGGCGTACGATTCGTGTTCAACGCTGATTTCCAAATGGTAGCTTGAGCTTCGGGGATGGTTGATGGACCCGCTGGCCAAAAACGCTCCGCGCAAATAAGCCCGTTGACAACATTCTTTCATCACGACGGCATCGTCAATGGCTTTGGCGTATCCGCTTTCTTCATCCATAAGACCGAGTTCGCGCACAATACGAGTAACTTTGTCCTTAACGACCATCAAATATTGATTTTGTTTTTTTAATCGTACGCCTTGTTTCGTGATGACCTGAACTTCAACAGGATAGAGGCCTTTCAAGGACTGGATGGTTTTGCGGGCCAAAGGCAGAGAAGAGGTTTGGAAAACCAAGCGCATGCCTTCGCTAGATAGGCTTAGATAACCGTTTATCGCTAGTAAAGCGCTTAGTGAAGCGACTTTGCAACAATCGTTCTCATGCTCGATGTCCATCAGTTCGCGTTTCGTGTCCGATGTAAAGCTCATCGCCGCACCTCCTCAAGCCGATTTTTTGAACATATTCAAGAACAACCCCAACATCACACCGAGCAAAGCGGCGAAGAAGGCCCGGTAGGTCGGCGAAAGCAAAAACGTAATGGTATGTGCCGGCAACCAAAAGAAGGGAATTGTTCGAAAAAGCATGCGTATAAAAGCAGAGTAATCAATTTTTTCAAGAGCTTCTTTAAGCGATTTCCCAGTTTTTTTCACTCTCATTTCAATGAAGGAGTCGCTGATTCGATGCGAAAGCATCATTGCCGGAGCGAAGAAGAGATTCATGAAAAGACTTGTGAAAAAGGCAAAGAAGAAGCGTACTTCACCAAACGGCAAAACGCCTTCCGCTTGCAAAGCGGTAACGCCCGCGGTAAAGATGTGAAAAGCAAATACAACGAAAACGCCGATGACGCCCCAAGCAAAAGCTTTAGCAAGCATGCCCGGAACGCGCCAATCTCCATGGCGCAACCGATGAGAGAGCAAATCGCCAAAAGACGCAAACAAAAAGAATTTGACAAACCCGCCCAATACGTAATGTTCATCGGTGAAGCCAAAAAAAGCATGGTGTGTTGCGGGTATGACCAGCAAAACGACCACGACGGCGGCGACAAGGGTCACATAGACATCGGTTCTTCTCACATAAACACTCCTTTGTATGTATAAAGCGTATCAACGACGACAATCAAGATCAGGGCGATTTTAACGGGTTTGGGAATCAACCTCAAGAAGAGATCAAGATAGGGATGAATCCAGCATACCGTGGCAAACGCCAACAACGCAAACATAGAAGTGGGCACGAAACAAGTATAGGGAGTGAGGCAAAACGGAAAGGTTGAACGGTAATCCCAAAGGACGACACCATAGAAGTGTTCATAAAGCGTGCCCGAGACAAACTCGCTGCCTGCCGTTGCAAGGTAAGCGATAAGAAGCGTCGCCAAATAAAGCGGTTTCCCACGAATTCCTACCCGCTTCAACAAATCAAAACCCAAAAGCGTGAGCGCCACGCCGATTCCATACATGGGCTGCACGGGGGAAATCAACAAAGAATTGTCGTAAAAATGTCCATAGGCGATTAAATTGATGAACCGCTCAAGCAAATATCCGAAAAAGCCGTACACCACGATGTAAAACGCATACGCCACCGCCCACCACCTCTTCCTATCACCCCATCATTATACCGTAAAACAAAAGAAAAAACGATGGGGAGCCATCGTTTTTTTACGAGTCGGACTGTAAATTCTCAATATATTTCGCGCAGGATTGCGAGGCAACCGCTCCGTCACTCGTAGCGGTAACGATTTGGCGGAGTTCTTTCTCCAAGACATCGCCGATGGCGAAAACTCCCGGTACAGCGGTTTCCATACGTTCGTTCGCAACGATATAGCCTCTTTCGTTGGTGATGCCCAAATCTTTGACAAAACCGGAATTCGGAATCTGGCCGATAAAGACGAAAACGCCCGGAACCTCTTTGACCGTTTTTTCATCGGTTTTCACGTTTTTCAAAGTGACCCGTTCGAGTTTGTTCTCGCCTTCGAACTTCACCACCTCATGCCCAAGCAAGAACTTGATGCGGGGGTTTTGTTTGGCTTTTTCCACCGTGCCCTTGTCGGCTTGCAAAGAATCCAAGATGTTGACCACGGTGACATCAATGTCCATAGAAGTTAAATAAATCGCTTCATCAAGAGCGCTGTTGCCGCCTCCGAGAACGAGGACTTCTTTGCCTTTGAAAAACGCTCCATCGCAAACGGCGCAAAAGCTGATGCCTTTGCTCAAGAACTTCTCTTCGCCTTCAGCGCCAACTTTTCGGGGCACCGTGCCGCTGCCAATGATGACGGACTTTGTTTTGTAGACGTTGCCGTCTTGCGTGTGAACTTCTTTGTACGTGTCCTTGTCGACGATTTTGCTGACATCGCCGTATTGGTACTTGACACCGAGTTCTTGTGTGTGGTTGAACATCTTTTCGCTCAGTTCAAACCCGGAAACCTTCCCTACCCCGGGATAGTTTTCAATTTCAAATGTGTTGACCATGTAGCCCCCGGGCGCAGATTTTTCAATCATCATGGTGTCCAAGTTTGCGCGTTGGGTATAAATGGCGGCGGTCATGCCTCCGGGACCGGCGCCAATGATGATGACATCGTTCATAAAACATTCACCTCGTTTGTGTTAGGCTTTGTTCTCTTCAAGAAATTCATAATATTTTTTTCGGCGGAAAACATAGCGGTTCATCAAAAGCAGCGCAATGCCGCCGAGAATCATGAGCACTGAAATGACCTGTGCGATGCGAAGCCCCGTGCCGCCGATATAAAGGGCATCGGTGCGCAAGTATTCGATGAAGAAGCGAGCGGCGGAATACCAAATCAAATAAAAGACGATCAAGTCACCGGAACGAATGAGTTTCGTACGGCGCAGCACCAGCACGATGATTAACCCTAAAATGTTCCAAAGCGATTCATAAAGGAATGTGGGATGGTAATAGTGCCATCCGTAATCCGCACTGAAAAACATATTGTCGGTGATAAAATCGGGCAACCGAAGCGTGTTGCTCAAAAAATCACGTTGCGCATCATGATTTAGCGCCACGTTGCCGTTTTCCAATCCGCCTATCACACCGCCGTGCGCTTCTTGGTTGAAGAAGTTGCCCCATCGCCCAAGCGCTTGGGCGATTAAAAAGCCCGGGGCCATCAAGTCCAACGCGCGGAACAGGTCGATGTTGCGTTTTTTGGTATAGACAATGGTTGCCACAAAAGCCGTGATGAAACCGCCGTGAATAGCGAGGCCTCCATCCCAAATGCGGAAGATGCTCCAAAAATCACTGCTGTATCGGTGCCACTCGAAAATCACATACCATAGTCTGGTCCCTAAAACGGCCAACGGCAGAATGATGATCAAACCGTCGATAATGTCGTCGCTTTTTATGCCAATCTTTTTGCCTTCGTAAAGACCCAAACCTAAGGCGCAAAGAATGCCGATGACGATGAAAAAGCTGTACAAATACACAGTGAAAGGTCCAACGCTGAAAAGATAGTTCCGCAAAGGTTCAATTTCACTTCGGGGGAGATTGTGGACCAAGGTCATAATGGTTGTCATAGTATACCTTCTTACTTGTTATTTTTTCGCTTGATTTCCTGGGAAACGGCTTCAGTGAAGTCTTTTGCCATGTTGGTTCCCAAGGCTTTTAAACGGGTGTTCATCGCCGCGACCTCGATTAGGGAAGGTACGCTTCTAGCCGCGGTTATGGGGATTTGCACATAAGGAATGTCGGTCTCGAAGATTCGTTCGCTTTCAGTCTCTAAGCCTAATCTATCATAGTCTCCCTCATCTTGCCAAGCAACTAGCTCTACGATTAAATTGATGGGTTTGTTCTCCTTGAAAGCGCTAGCGCCAAATAGTTTCACTACGTTGACAACGCCGATGCCCCGAATTTCTAAATGCTCGCGGATTAGTTCGGGCGCTTCGCCTACTACAAGGCCGATTTCTCGCTCGTAAATGTCGACTCGGTCGTCGGCGACTAGTTGATGACCGCGGCGGACGAGTTCAAGCGCAACCTCGCTTTTGCCGATGCCGCTTTTGCCGCGTATCAAAACACCAATGCCGTTGATGTCCACAAGCGAGCCGTGCAAGCTTTTTCTAGGCGCCAGTTTCGAAAACAAAAACTGATACAGCGAACTGAAGAGTTCGCTGGTTCGAAGGTCGCTTTTCAATACCGGAATGCGGTAATGGTCGCCTTTTTTCCGAAACACTTCGGGAATGTCGACATGTTTGGAAAAAACAAAAGCCGGCGGTTTTTTCTGAAAGAGTATATCGACACGGATTTCTTTGTCTTCTTCGCTCAACCGGTTGAAAAAAGTGATCTCTTTGCTGCCGAAAATTTGCACCCGGTCGTTTTCAAAATAGTCAAACAACCCCGCAAGTTCAATGCCGGGGCGGGTGAGCTGAGAATTCTCAACCGTGGTGCCCAACCCTTTTTCTCCGCTTTCAACGTGCATTCCGAAAGCTTTTACAAGATCTCTAACGCACAAACTCATGCAATCACCTCATTGCCTTTAATACGGCGTGACGAATCAAATGGCTCAGCACATAGCGAACGGTGATGAAAACGGCCACAAACAAGATAATGTGGGTTTCTGTAGGAAATGTGATGAAACCAAAGGCATAACGCTCAAGTAGAAAGAATAGCGTCAAATAACCGAAGAAGAAGATGAATCCGAACGTCCGCATCACGAAGCGGAAATGGTTAAGCAAGACATAGTTTCGAAACAGCATCTCCAAAAACGTGTACAGCAGAACAAATAGCAAAACGCTAAACAAGTCCCGTTGAAAATCGACTAGGTTGAAAAGTTCGAACAGCCCCATGATGACAACCAGGTTCATGGAAAAGTACATGAGGAAATTAATGAGGCCGTTGCTGTGGAACGTCGCGCCGAATTCCACCATAATCATACGTGAAGGACCCTTGCGCTTGCGGCTGGTCTTTTGTTTTTCTTCTTCTAGTTTTTTTAGAGTTTTAAGAAGGTCTTCAAGCTCTTTTTCCTTGTCTTTGCGTTCTTCGTTATCAGAAGAAGTCTCATCGTTCTTGTTGCCCGAGTCTTTTTCCTCATCTTTCTTGTTTTGTTCTTCTTCTCGTTGTTTGTTTTTGTCTTCTTCGCTCATATGCATTATCCTTTCAATACGTTTCGCAAGAACTTCCCGGTATGGCTTCGTTCGTGATTGGCCACAAATTCGGGCGTTCCCTCGACAATGATTTCGCCGCCGGCTTCGCCGCCTTCCGGCCCCAAATCGATGATGTGGTCGGCCACTTTGATGACTTCAAGGTTGTGTTCGATAATGACCACGGTAGCGCCGGCGTCAACGATGGCGTTCAAGACTTCGAGCAAACGCTTGACATCATCGGAATGCAACCCTGTGGTCGGTTCGTCTAAAATGTAGAAGGTGTCGGGTGTGATGCGTTTGTGCAGTTCTTTGGCAAGCTTAACACGCTGGGCTTCTCCGCCGCTCAAAGTGGGCGCAGGCTGCCCGATTTTCAAATATCCAAGGCCGACATCGATTAGCGTTTTCAGTTTGTGGGAAGCCTTGGGGATGTTTTCGAAAAATTTGTACGCCCTCTCCACGGTCATGTCCAAAACATCGGCAATGGTTTTGCCTTTGTATTTGACTTGCAGGGTCTCTTTGTTGTAGCGTTTGCCGTCGCAAGCTTCACAGGGGACATAAACATCCGGCAAGAAATGCATTTCGATCTTGATAAGACCGTCTCCGTTACACGTTTCGCAGCGTCCCCCTTTGACGTTGAAAGAGAACCGGCCTTTTTTGTATCCGCGCATTTTGGCTTCGTTGGTCATCGCAAACACATCGCGAATGTCGTCGAAAACGCCCGTATAGGTACCGGGATTGCTTCGAGGGGTCCGACCGATCGGAGTTTGGTCGATGTTGATGATTTTTCCGATTTTTTCTCCGCCTTCAATCTCGTCAAAATCGCCGGAGGTAAGTTTTTTCGGGTATACGATGTTGTGCAGTCCTTTGAACAAGCATTCGTTCACGAGGGAGCTTTTCCCACTACCGCTTACCCCGGTGACTAGAGTCAGAAGGCCTTTGGGGAACTCGACATCGATGTTTTTGAGGTTGTTTTCCCGCGCCCCCTTGACGGAAATGTGGCCGTTGTTTCGGGTCCTTCGTTTCTCGGGCAAGGGAATGAATTTTCTTTTCGAAAGGTATTCTCCCGTAATGGAATGTTCGGCTTTGAGTATTTCTTCATAAGTGCCTTGAAAGACCAGTTTTCCACCCTGCTCGCCGGCGCCGGGCCCTATGTCAACGATTTCGTCGGCCAGCGTCATGGTTTCTTCATCGTGTTCAACGACAATCAAGGTGTTGCCTAGGTCCCTCATGGATTTCAACGTGTTGATCAAACGCAGGTTGTCGCGCTGATGAAGGCCGATGGATGGCTCGTCTAAAACATAAAGGACGCCGGTCAAGCGCGAACCGATTTGCGTAGCGAGACGGATGCGTTGCGATTCGCCTCCTGAAAGCGTTGCCGCCCGACGCGAAAGCGTAAGATAATCGAGGCCGACGTTCTTTAAAAACATCAATCGTTCGCGGATTTCTTTCAAAACCATTTCACTGATTTTTGCGGCGCTTTTGGACAAGTTCAAAGAAGAGAGGAAATCAAGCAATTTCGAGACGCTGAGACTTGTCGTTTCGATTATGTCAAGGCCCCCGACCTTTACGCTCAATGCGGCTTCGTTCAGCTTTTTTCCACCACATTTACGACACGTTTTTTCGGTCATGAGGGTTTCAATCCATTCGCGCATAAACCGTGAAGTCGTTTCAATGTAACGACGTTCGAGATTGTTGATGACGCCTTCGTAGTAGTCGAACTTTTCATGCTGTACTTTGGAAGTCTTTCCACGAAATTTGAAATGGATGGGCTCCTCGGAGCCGTAAAAGATTAAGGCTTGTTCCTCATCGGTGAGCTTTTTAAAGGGTTTTTTCAAATCGATGTTGTAATGCTCACCAAGACTGATAAGTTGTTTGAAATGGTAGGTATTGGGATTTTGCCAGCCTTTTATGGCGCCTTCGTATACAGAAAGATTGGGGTTGATCAACAAATCCGGATCGACCTTTTTTGTGTAGCCTAACCCGCCGCATGCGTCGCATGCTCCATATGGTGCGTTGAATGAAAACAGCCGAGGTTCGAGTTCGCCAATGCTGAAGTCGCAGTGAGGACAGGCGAAGTGTTCGCTGAAAGTATGCTCTTTTTTGTTGAGCAAGACAATGACTTTCCCTTCGCCTAGTTTGCTGGCCGTCTCTAAGGAATCGTATAGTCGTGAGCGAATGGCTTGCCGCAATTTCAAGCGGTCAATGACCACTTCAATGTCGTGTTTTTTGTTCTTGTCGAGGTCGATGTCGTTGTCAAGGTCGATGATTTCCTTATTGAGACGAACGCGGACGTATCCGTCTTTTCGAAGCTGTTCAAAGGTTTTCTGGTGGGTTCCTTTTTTGCCTTTTGCAATGGGAGCGAGCACTTCGACCCGTGTACCCTCTTCCTTCTCGAGAATTTTCTCCGTCATTTCTTCAATGCTTTGTGAGGTAATCTCAACGTCATGATGGGGGCACATGGGGGTGCCGATTCTCGCGTACAAAAGCCGCAAGTAATCGTAAATTTCGGTGATGGTTCCCACGGTGCTTCGGGGGTTTTTCGACGTCGTTTTTTGATCAATGGAAATCGCCGGAGAAAGCCCTTCAATGGATTCTACGTCGGGTTTTTCCAGGTTTCCTAGAAACTGGCGGGCGTAAGCGCTCAGGCTCTCTACATAGCGGCGTTGCCCTTCTTTGTAGATGGTGTCAAAGGCCAAGGAAGTTTTGCCTGAACCGCTGAGTCCGGTCATGACAATGAATTTGTTTTTGGGGATGGATATGTCGAGGCTTTGGAGATTGTTCTCTTTGGCCCCTTTGATCACAATGTTGTTTTCCACGTTTTCACTTCCTGTTCAACATGTCTTGGAGTTCTGCTTCGTCAATGACCGTGACATCGAGTTCTCGAGCTTTGCCCAACTTGCTGCCGGCGTCTTCACCGGCGCATAGATAGTCGGTGTTTTTCGAAACCGATCCGGTCACCTTCCCACCTTGGGCTTCGATTTGCCGCCTTGCTTCCTCACGAGTCATGTTCGAAAGTTTTCCGGTCAACACAAACGTCTTCCCTCGTAAAGCTCCTTCGGAATCTTTTGCGCCCAAATAGCGAGTATTCAGTCCTTGCTCTTTCAAGTCTTCAATCATGGATAATCGCTTCGTGTCGCGGAAATAACGAAATACGCTATCCGCAATTTTCTCGCCGATTTCATCAATGGACAGCAATTCATCCTTGTCGGCTTGCATTAACCGATCCAGTGTTTCAAAGCGTTTTGCGAGAATTTCGGAAACTTTTTGCCCGACAAAGCGTATGCCTAAGCCGAACAATAAGTGTTCTAAGCTGTTCTCTTTGGACTTATCAATGTTCGCAAGCAGTTTGTCGATGCTTTTCTCGCCGAATCCCGCTCGTTTAATAAGCTCTTTGCGATGTTTTTTCAGATTGTATATGTCCGGTATTTTTTTCAAGTACCCTTCGTTGTAGAAATGCTCGCATAAGCGAATCCCGAGGCCTTCGATGTTCATTGCGGCGCGCGAAGCGAAATGAATCAAGGCCTGCACGTTTTTGGCGGGGCATTCAGGATTGGGGCAATAAAGGTCGACCTCGTTTTCTTCGCGGCGCAAATGGGTGTCGCATTTTGGGCATTTGTCTGCAATGGAATACGGCTTCTCCGAGCCATCCCGACGCTCTTTGACAACCGCAACGACTTCGGGAATGATGTCTCCGGCTTTCTTGATGGAGACATGATCTCCTTTGCGGATGTCTTTGGCCCGTATATAGTCATCGTTGTGCAAAGTGGCGCGCGAAACCGTGCTCCCCGCAACATCCACCGGTTCTAACGATGCAACGGGAGTGATTTGGCCGGTTCGTCCGACTTGTAAGAAGATGTCCTTTATGCGGGTCAAAACCTCTTCGGCCTCGAATTTGTAGGCAATGGCCCATTTAGGGTTTTTCGCGGTATATCCTATGTCTTTATAGAGCGAACGCTCGTTCACTTTGACAACGACACCGTCGATGTCGTAAGGAAGCTCAAAACGTTGTTCTTCAAAGTTTTTGGCGAAACGGATGGCTTCTCGGATAGTTTGGACGTGCTTAATGCGGTCGTTGATTTTAAACCCTAACGACCGTAAGCGGGAAAGCACTTTGTGGTGAGGCGTTTTCGCCTCTTCATCACTTTCTGCGACACTATAGACAAACATGTCGAGGTCTCGTCGAGCGGCTATGGAACTGTCGAGCTGGCGAATGCTTCCCGCCGCGGCGTTGCGTGGATTTTTAAAGAGAGGTTCGCCTCGTTGTTGTCGCGCTTCGTTTAAAGCCAAAAATGCGGCTTTGCGCATGTAGATTTCACCGCGAACTTCAATGTCGACGTCTTCGTTCAAAGAAAGGGGGACGCTTTTAATGGTGCGGACGTTGTGGGTTATGTCCTCGCCGATGGTTCCGTTTCCTCTTGTGGCGGCCCGAACCAAGCGTCCGCTTTCGTAAAGAAGGCTTGCGGCCAGACCGTCTATCTTAGGCTCGACTACGTAACTAAGCGATTTCCCAGTCTTTTTCAGTCGTTCGTCGAAACGAATGAGTTCTTCCTCGCCAAAAGCGTTTGCTAAGGAAAGCATCGGTAATGTGTGTTCTACTTTGCGAAAGCCGTCCAACACTTCGCCCCCAACGCGTTTGGTCGGTGAATCGCTATGAGCGAGTTCCGGGTGTTGCGACTCTAAGTCGACCAACTCTCGAAACAAACGGTCGTATTCGATATCGCTGATTGATGGATTGTCAAGAACATGGTACTCATAATCGTAACGGTTAATCCGTTCGACGAGTTCGTCGATGCGTTTTTTTGCTTTATCGCTCATGGTCTCACTCTTCCTTTTTCACAATCGCCGGATGGTTTTTCATCAAGGTTTTAAGCCCGTGCTCTTTTGAGAAGGCGATGACGCATTGGTCGCGGGCAACGCTTACGACGACGCCTTCTCCGAAAGCTTTGTGAACAATCTTATCGCCTTTGTTGAGGTCTTTTTCAGTATAACTGTTTAGCGATTCGCGACGGGCGCGGATGCGCTTGGTGCGGTTATAATCGCGGGTGTAGCGCACTTCGTTGTCGGCGTGTTCACGGTTGAGCCCCTCTAGCTTCATAAGCGTAGGGTCAATCGCTTTAAGGAACATGCTGTCAGGGTTGGCGACGGATTCTCCGTATAATTGCCGGCGTTTGGCATTGGTAAGAAAAAGACGTTGTTGCGCACGGGTTAGACCCACATACATCAAACGACGCTCTTCTTCTAAATCCTTGGAGCTTTCAAGGCTTCTATAAAGTGGAAACATGCCTTGTTCCAACGCCGCGATAAAAACAACGGGAAACTCCAATCCTTTCGCGGCGTGCAACGTCATCAACGATACAGCGTCGGAATCGATTTTCTCGTCTTCTTGGCTTTTTAGGGCAATGTCTTCCAACACATACGTCAAAAGAGTTTCTTTGTCGGTTGTCGCATAGGTGTTTTCGGTTTCTTTGAGCATGGTTTTCAATTCTTGGATGTTTTCGTAACGAACGTCGCCCCGTTCATCGTTTTCCAACGCCTTTTTGTAGCCGGTTAAATCCAGCAAATCGTCGAGAAAGACATTGAAATCGACTTGTCCCAACCTTTTTTGCAAAGTTTCTATCATGTTTTTGAAGGCTTTGAGCTTCTTAGCGGGAGCGCCAGAGACGGGAAGGGTTGTTTTTTCAATCGCCTCATAATGGCTGAACCCCTCGTTGTCGCAATAGTTGGCAAGCTTTTCAACAGTCGTCGCACCGATTCCTCGTCGTGGCTCGTTGACGATACGGCGAAAGCTATAATCGTCGTGCTCGTTCACCACAAGGCGCAAATAAGCCACAATGTCCTTGATTTCTTTTCGTTTGAAAAAGCTGGTGTTGCCAATGACCTTGTAAGGAAGACGTTTATGCATGAAGCCTTCCTCAAACATGCGAGAAGTACTGTTGGCGCGGTATAAGATCGCCATATCTTCATATGCGTACCCTTCGCGATGGAGTTTTTCTATCGTATCGGCGATGTATTCGACTTCATCACGAGCGGAATATCCCTTGAAATAGCGAATTTTCTCGCCATCTCCGCGGGTTGAATGCAGCGTTTTTTCGATACGGTTTTTGTTTTCGGAAATAACTTGGTTTGCGGCTTTTAAAATCGTGTTGGTACTCCGATAGTTTTTCTCCAACAACACGGTTTTAACATTCTTGTAATCGTTGTTGAATTTTCGTATGTTGTCGATGTTTGCGCCGCGGAAAGCGTAAATGCTCTGATCCTCGTCGCCGACGATGAAAACGTTGCCTTTTTCATCGCTCAATAGGCGAATCAAGTCATACTGCAAGTTGTTCGTGTCTTGAAATTCGTCCACCAAAAGGTATTGGAATTGTTGTTGGTAGTGTTTGCGAACTTGTGGTTGTTCTTCCAACAGACGAATTGTCAATACGAGGAGATCCTCAAAATCCACAAGATTGTTTTCTTTGAGCTTTTTTTGATACAGCGGAAAAACTTTGTGGAGATACGTCGCAAGGGGTTCACCATAGGACTCGATGGTCTCCGGTGCCGATTTAAGATTCAAGATATGCGGTTTGAGTTTGTTTGGTTTGATTGTTTTCACATCTAAATTGAGCGATTTCATGACAATTTTTATCATTTGGGTCACGTCGTCGTCGTCGATGATTTGAAAGTTCTTCGTATACCCCAAATGTTCGATATGTTCTCTTAATATGCGCGCGCACATTGAATGGAACGTGGAAATCCACATGCGGTATGTAGACATGGAGAGCAACGAAGCGATACGGGTTTTCATCTCATCCGCGGCTTTATTGGTAAAGGTGATGGCTAGTATGTTGTCTTTTGGCACACCCACATTATCGATTAGATGGGCAATCCGCCGGGTCAAAACGCGGGTTTTGCCGCTACCGGCGCCAGCGATAGCCATAACAGGTCCCTCAACCGAGAGAACGGCTTCTTTTTGTGCTTCATTCAAGTCTTTCAAGAGTCTGTCCATTTTAATCACCTATGAAAATTATATCAAAAAAGGCCCTCTTTTCATACTGAAAACACAATGAAAAAACCAACCCGAAGGTTGGTTTTTTGGTCAATGTCTTAGTTGTTAAACTTTTGTGATGTTTTCGGCTTGGGGGCCTTTTTCAGCTTCTACGACTTCAAAGGTTACTTTTTCGCCTTCTTCAAGAGTCTTGAAGCCTTCTTGGTTGATTTGCGAGTAGTGAGCAAATACGTCAGTGCCTTCATCGGTAGTGATGAAGCCAAAGCCCTTTTCTGCGTTGAACCACTTTACAGTTCCAGTCAAGGTGTTTCCTCCATTCTTAATTTTTTCCTTAAACTGCACGTTACTAATAAGAATGGAAGTACATGGTTCCTTGTTCTTATCGTTCACATTACGTTTAAGTTCCTTTTACATAATACACCATATGACGAATATTGCAAGTCTTTTGTTTAAATTTCTACCACATTTTCAATGAAAACGCTACAATGGTTCAATATTTGTGGTAAAATAGGCCTAAAAAGGTTTAGAGAGGAGTGTTCCATGAAAATATTCATCAGTGCCGATATTGAAGGTGTGACCGGCATACACGAATGGAAGCAAGCCACGAAGGGCGAGGCGGTGTATGAAAAAATTGCCAGAAGAATGAGCGAAGAGGTTTCCGCAGCCATCAAAGGCGCAAAGGAAGCCGGCGCAAAGGACATTGTGGTTCGCGACGCACACGGAATGGCCGACAACTTGGACATTGAGTTGCTTGATGAAGACGTAACCCTTATTCAGAAATTCAGTGACCATCCTGATTTGATGATGTTTGGCATTGACGAAAGCTTTGACGCCGCTTTGTTTATCGGCTACCATGCGGGCGCTTATCAAGGCGGAAACCCCCTAGCCCATACGCTAACTAGTTCCAAAGTCCACAAAATGACCATCAATGGAAAGCTCGCCAGCGAATATTTGATCAACGCATACATCGCAGCGGAAAAAGGCGTACCGGTGGTGTTTATGAGCGGCGACAAAACGTTGGGGGAACACGCCAAAGAACATCAAAGCGACTTGCATTTCGTATCAACGTTTGACGCGGTTGCGCAAACGGTCAAGTACACGCACCCCAAGAAAACTCAAGCGGCAATTACTGAGACCGTCACAAAAGCGTTAAAAGACATGCCGCAACTCATTGAAACACCCAAACGTTACAAAATCAAGATTGAATACAAGCACCATACTATGGCTTATAAGAATTCTTTCTATCCGGGCGTAAAGCTTGTTGATTCCCATACGATATCGTATGAAAGCAAGGACATAGAGAAGATTAAGGCGTTCTTGGTTTTTACTACTTAAATAGTTGTTTTCCGGTTATTTGGCGGTGTGGATCAAAACAATATTGTGCAAAAAAGGAAGCCGGCCGGCTTCCTTTTTGTATGCTTAGTTTGATGTTTTATTTCTTTTTGGGTTTGAACGAAGATTTAAGCGCCACGGTGCGATTAAAGACGAACATATCGCCGCTTGTGTCCTCGTCGAGTGTGAAATAGCCTTGACGGGTGAATTGGAAGGATTCTTTTTCTTCGGGTTCAATTAGGCCTTCGATGAAACCGTGTTTGACAATTTTGGAATTTGGATTCAAACGGTCCTCGAAGTCCGCATCGGAATCGACCTCAGGGTTAATGAGGTCGCCATAGAGACGAAATTCCGCAGGTTTGGCGGTCTTGGCGTCCACAAAATGAATCGTTCCGTTGGGCTTGCGTTCTTTAAATCCGCTGCCGCTTTTGGTTTGAGGATCATAGGTTGCATAAATGGTGTCGACGTTGCCTTTATCGTCGTAGTGCACTTCATTGGCTTTGATGAAATAGGCATGCATCAAACGAACTTCAAGACCCAAAGAAAGACGTTTCCACTTTTTGTTGGGTTTTTCTTCCAAAAAGTCCTCGCGTTCTATATAAACGGTGTTGCTGAACGTCATTTCGCGTTCTCCCAGATTTTCATTTTCACGATTGTTTGGCGCAACAAGCGTTTCGCTTTTGTCTTCCGGGTAATTGGTGATGACGATTTTAATCGGGTCGATGATGGCGTGAATACGGCGAGCGCGTGTTTTGAAATGGTCGCGAATGTATTCATCGAGCATGTGGATTTCGGTCTCTCCTTCGGATTTCGGAAGGCCGAGCGCTTTGATGAAGTTGTGAATCGCTTGTGGCGGAACGCCCCGTCTTCTCAAAGCGCTGAGCGTAATGAGCCGGCTGTCGTCCCATCCGTCTACGACGCCTTCTTCGACCAGTTTTCGGATATGTCGCTTCCCGACAACCTGATTGGGGATTTTCAATTTGCCAAACTCAATTTGGCGCGGGGCGTGATCCATTTCACAATGTTTTACAAACCAGTTGTACAATGGGCGATGGTCCTCAAACTCCAAACTGCAAAGCGAATGGGTAATGCCTTCGATTGCGTCTTCAAGAGGATGGGCGAAATCGTACATCGGATAGATGCACCACTTGTCGCCCGTATTGTAGTGCGGACTCCGTTGAATTCTATAGATGATTGGGTCGCGCATGTTCATGTTCGGACTTGACATGTCGATTTTTGCGCGCAAAACCATTTGGCCATCCGCATATTCTCCGTTTTTCATCCCTTTGAAAAGACGGACGTTATCTTCAATCGGACGGTCCCGGTATGGGCTTTCTTTCCCGGGGTTCTTCAAATCGCCGCGGTATTCTCGGATTTCCTCCGCAGAGAGCTCGCATACGTAGGCAAGACCTTTTTCTACCAAAAGCATCGCTTTTTCGTACATGATGTCAAAATAGTCGCTGGCGTAATAAAGGTCATCCCATTTACAGCCCAGCCAAGCGATATCCCGTTTCATGGAATCCATAAACACCGAATCTTCGGTCACCGGATTGGTGTCGTCAAATCGCAAATGAAAACGCCCTCCGTAATCCTTTGCGAGCGTATAGTTCATGATGATCGCTCTGGCGTGGCCCAAATGCAAAAAACCGTTCGGGTCCGGCGGAAAGCGGGTCACGGGGTATTTGTGTTTGCCTGTTTCTAAATCTTCTTCAATGATGCTGCGGATAAAGTTTTTGTTTTCCATAGTTTTCACCACTCTTTTCGAAACCATTATACTAAAAAGCTTGTCAAATGAAAAGGGACGTTATAAGAAGACCTCCGGAGTTCCGGAGGTCTTTTATCGGTTTGTCCGCCTTAATCTTTGAACAAATCGTTGAACTGTTCGACGACGCTTTCGTCCATGGAGTCCTCAAATGCCTGCATGAACGTTTCTTGGGCTTCGGAATCCATTTGCTCGTATGAATCGAAGAGCTCTTTGATTTCATCCTCGTCGATTTCAGCGTCAGGATCGTCTTCAAGTTTGTCCTGAAGAGCTTGTGCTTTTTCCACGGTGTCTTTTTCGGGGCCTTCATCCTCGATGTTCAATAAGCCGGCAAGCGTTCCTCCGATATTTCCGGTTGCAAAAGCGTTACGGATGCCGCTTGAGAATGCGGTAAGAGCGGTCTCGTAGTCGCCTTCGACGCTGATGTATAACTTGATGGCCCGTTCGACAATCTCCAGTTCGTCAACTTGAAGGGAATCCTCGGTCGCGCCGTCTTCCATCAGTTGGTCAAGATTGTCGGTGTTGATGATCAGTTTGCCGGTTTCGTCAAAATAGCCGAAATGCACATCGCCAACATCGGCAAGCAACGCTTTAAACGCGTCAAGGTTTTCAACCGTCAAATAATCGTCGACGCTTTCCCCTTCGTCTTTCCCCATCGTAATCAAAGTGAGGTCATAAGCATAGCTTGTATCAGTGGATTCAATGTTGTCGAACGTGATTTCCATTAAAGATTTAACCGTGTCCATCGCAAAAAGCGCTTTGACGACGAGGCCGTCGTCTTTGAACTCGAACCAAAGCGCCTCTAAACCAACATGCATGGTGGTCGTTTCGCCGTTTCTTTCAATTTCGCGAATCATGCGAACGCCTTCGAACCCTTCAAAGCTGTCGTAGAGAATTTTATTGAAAGTGGACTCGCTAATGGTGAAAGACTGGGTGTTGCCCAAAGCGTAATTGAAAACGTACTCTTCAAAACGTTTCTCCATATGCGCCCCGGCGTCGAATTTATCAGGGTTGTATCCGTCTTCGTCGTGCAAATCGTATAAATAGGCGGGAATGTCCGTATCGTCGTCGTTTCGTATTTTGGATACGGCAAGCGAAAGCGAGAGGGAACCTTCGTCAATCTTTACCCCAATCATGTCGTTTTTAAACATGACATCGAGCTGCTCGCCGGCTAAGGCCAAGAAGGGTTCTTCCTCGTCGGTGTCGCGAAGCCAATCGGTGAGTTCGTCTTTTGACACAGTGTAACTGAACTCACGGAGATTCAAGTCGCCTAAGGGCATATCGTCGGTAGCCGGGACGATATCGCCGGCAAACCTCTCCACAAGGCCCAAAAGCCTTGTGAAAAGTCCGCTGCTTAAGGGGAGAGAGCCCACACGGAAACCTTCAAAAGCGATACGGTACTCGTCGCCCTCATCAAGCAACGAAAAGCGGCTTGCGACGGTGGTGTTGTAGGCAAAGCCGTCTTCCCCGTTTTGGAGTTGCAGCGCGGCCTTGAGTACGGCTTCATCGTCGGTAAAATCCACCCAGACGCCTAAAAGGCGGAAGTGGTTGTTGTTTGACTTTTGCTCAAAAATGTAGCGACATGAGGCGTCTTCGCAATCATCACCGGGGAGATAATCGGGATTCACGCCGGGATTGTCTTCGTCTCCACGAATCGTCTGGAAAATCCAAGTGTTGACAACGTCTTGGTGCAACTGAAAGTCCAAATCCGCCTCTTGGTCGTTTCGCAACGTCTCCAAAGAATCGTCCAAATCCTCAAGCGCCATTTGTATGGCGTCGGCATCTTCCGTATAAAGATGCGTCGGCATATCGTTGACTCCGTCGGTGTCGGACATGATCCAAAGAAGCGTTAGCGGAATGCCCGCTAAGATTCCTACCATAACAAACAGGAAAATCAATAACTTTTTCATAATGCGCTCCTTCTACGCGCCAATGCGCAAAGTTTCAATGGTTCACGAGGGGCCGTATCAAGCAAGCTTCAAGCGGGAATACCCGTTTAAGTCCATCGCATCGGCGGTTTTCGTTTTTTTGTATTGATAATAAGCGGCAATGCCCATCATCGCCGCATTGTCGGTGCAGTATTTGAATGGAGGAACCGAAACCTTGACATGCGGAAACTTCTTAGCCACTTCGTCTCGCAAATGCGAATTCGCGGCGACTCCACCGGCAACGATGAACATTTTCGCGTCGTAATCGCGGACAGCGTTTTCGCTTTGCGTGATGAGATGGCGGATGGCCGCTTCTTGAAAGCTGGCCGCCATGTTCTTTTCGTCAACGGATTCGTTTTTCATCTTCTTTCGGTTCAAAAAGTTGATTACGTGGCTTTTCAACCCGCTGTAGCTAAAATCGTACACGCCCTTGGTGCGAATGTGCGGCATCGGGTATTCGGGCGTTCCTTCTTTTGCGAGTTTGTCGATAATCGGGCCTCCGGGATAGCCTAATCCTAAGACCCTGGCCACCTTGTCGTACGCTTCTCCAACAGCGTCGTCGTGCGTTTCACCAAGTTTTTCAAACGCATAATGGTCTTTCATTAGAATCAATTCTGTGTGACCGCCTGAAACCACTAAGGCCACAAGCGGGAACTCCATTTCCTCTTCGATTTGGTTGGCGTAAATATGACCGGCCAAGTGATGCACGCCGACTATGGGCACATCGTAGGCAAACGCGAATGCTTTGGCGGCGTTAATGCCGACAAGCAAACTGCCAATCAGTCCCGGGCCTTTGGTGACGGCGACCAAATCGATATCCTCTTTGGCAACGCCGGCTTCAACGAAGGCTTTCTCGAAAATAACCGTGATTCGTTTTATATGCTCTCGTGAGGCGATTTCGGGCACAACCCCTCCAAAAGACTGGTGCAACTCTATTTGTGAGTACACGACGTTGCTGAGGACGGTTTTGCCATCTTTGCTGATGCTTACGCTCGTCTCGTCGCAACTGCTTTCAATCGCTAAAACAATCATGAATTTCCTCCAATCTTTTTCGCCATCAAATACGCGTCGTCGCCATTTCGGTAGTAGTTGGGTCTTGTGGTGACGACCTCAAAACCAAACGTCTCGTAAAACTTGACGGCGGGGGTGTTGTTGACGTTGACTTCAAGCGTCAACGAATCGATGTTTTCGTCTTCACAAAACGCAATGGCCTGCTGGACGAGGGCTTTTCCATACCCTTTGCGGCGGTGTTCTTTTTGAACGACGATGTTGATCATCTCGGCGTTGGGTCGAGTCAGCCAAAGCCCTATGTAGCCGATTTTTTGATTGTCCTCGGTCAACACAAAATAATGGGCCATATCGTTGTATAAGATTTCTTCGTAAAGCATCGAGCGGATTCCGCCGAGATATTCGCCTTCTTCTTCAAGCTTATAAATAAACGGCGCGTCGCTCATGTCTGCCCTTCGGATTTTCATGAGTTTTCTCCTTGGGTGCGTTCGGCTTTCGTTTCCCGCAAGTAAGAAGGCGCAACGCTATGGATATTGTCTGCTCTTTGCAAAAGCGAACTGTGCCAAAGCGGCGCAAGAGAGGGTTTTCCCGTCGATATCAATTGCGCATCTTCACTGTGGGTGCTCCGATATTGTTCCAAGTTCGTATGCCGGTCGTCTTCGATGGTACGAATAGTGGTCTCTTGTACTTCGTAAAGTCCCAAAAAAGCGTTTCCCCGACGTGCGTCGATCCAGGGAAGGACCTTGCCTCGCTTCCCGCTGGCCATCATCGCGAGGCTACTGACGGTATAAAGCGGGATGTTCTTGCTCCAGGCGAGCATCTTTGCAACGACTACGCCAATTCGTACGCCCGTATAACTGCCGGGACCAATGCCCACGACGATGCATTCCAGTTCGTCAACGCGTGTTGAAAGACGCGCGAACAACTTGCTCAGTTCATCCATCAGTTTGACAGAATGGTCGTTATGGCCTTTTTTGTAATAATCGCCCAATAAAGTCGTACCGTCAAATAGACCGATATAAAGATACTGTGTAGCGGAATCAATTACTAAGCGTTTTTGCGATTTCGGCATACGGACCACTCCCTTCTATCGTGCATTGTCGTTTTGTCTCGCCAATCCACTTGAACTCGATCGACAAATACTCAGCGGGCAAGTATTCCTCTATGTTTCGATACCATTCGATGACCGCAACACCGTCGCCGTGAATGTATTCTTCCAATTCAAAATCACCCGTTTGACCCTCTAAACGGTAGGCGTCTATGTGATAAAGCGGCAAAGAATGATCGTAGACTTTCATAATGGTAAACGTTGGCGAATTTATGGTTTCTTCAATGCCCATGGAAGCCCCTAAAAACTGGGTGAAGGTCGTTTTGCCGGCCCCAAGGTCGCCGGCCAGACAAAGCACAAAGCCCGGTTTGGCGTAAGAAGCGACCGTTTCCGCCAACTTGGCCGTTTCTTCTAAGTTTTCCACATGTATAACCGTCTTCATGAAGCCACCTCGTTTGCAATTTCTTCCTATCCCGACTGCATGGAATGCGCAATTCGTGCTATAATGAAACTACTTTCAAATGCAAGGGATGAATGTGATGTATATTATACTATATAATCCGCTTTCCAAAAACAAAAAAGCAAAGCGAGTCACAAAAAAAGTTGTGGATTTGTTCAAAAAGAACAACGTCCCTTTTCGGTTGAAAAGTTTGCTTAAAATTAAAGACATCGAAAAATACATCAAATCCACCCCAAAAGACATCAAACTGTTGCTTTTGGGGGGCGATGGCACCGTGAACACCTTCATCAACCAAACATACAGTTTGCATTTGGAACAAGAAATTTATTTGATGGGTGTTGGCTCGGGAAACGACTTCATGCGTTCCTTGAACAAACAAAAGCCCGACACGCAACCCGTCATGCGAATGAATTTCGACCGAAAGAAACGCTTCTTTATCAACGGCTCGGGACTCGGCATGGACGGCATGATCGCTCACAGGGTCAACCAATCCACCAGCAAAAACCGCTTCAATTACTTCTTCAATACCATCCGAACGTTCTTGTCTTTCAAACCAAAATACATGGAGGCTGTCATCGACGGCAAGTTGCACACGTTTAAAAAAGCGTTTCTCATCAACGTAAACAGCGGTCAATACATTGGCGGCGGCATGCGGCTCACACCGGATGTTTTGTTAGAAGACGACGAATTCGAAGTAATCATCGTCCACAAGCTCAACAAGCTCTTGTTGTTGCTTATTTTCATCAGCGTCTATTTGGGGTTTCACACCAAATTCAAACGTTATGTGTTCACCACAAAAGCCAAACACGTCAAAGCGACGATGTTCTCCACCCAAATCTCACAGTGCGACGGCGAGACATTCCCCGGAACGCACACCATCGAAGTCTCCACCACGGGAAAAAAGGCTGCTTTCAAGGTGTTTGATGAAAAACAAATTCAAACAGAAAAAAACACGTAAAATCAACGTGTTTTTTTCTTAATCCTCTCTTTTAAGCGGTTTCCAAGTTTCTCAAAGCCGGGTCTCTCAAGCAGGGCGAACATATTCTTCTTGTAGGCCTCGACCCCCGGTTGGTCGAAAGGGTTCACCCCGAGCAAGTATCCGCTTAATGCACAACTCAGCTCGTAAAAATAGAACAAGTGTCCCATCGCGTAGGCGTCGAGCTTTTCAACATCAATGACTATATTAGGGGCTCCGCCGTCCTCGTGAGCTAGCAGTGTCGCTTCCATCGCTTTTTGGTTGATGTCCGCAAAGGTGCGTCCGCTCAAATAGTTCAGTCCATCCAAATCGTCTTCGTCAATGTCCACCTCGTGTTCGCGGGTGGGCTTTTGTATGTTCACTACGGTTTCAAACAAGTGCCGCTCTCCATCTTGGATGTACTGGCCTAGCGAATGAAGGTCGGTGGTGAAACCTGCGTTCGCAACAAAAAGCCCTTTCCCACCTTTTCCTTCGCTTTCCCCGAAAAGTTGTTTCCACCATTCGGCGAGATAATGAAGCTTGGGTTCGTAATGTATGAACATCTCTATTTTCTTTCCTTTTTCGTAAAGAGCGTGACGCGCCAAAACGTATTGATAAACAGGGTTTTGCATAGATTGTTCCTTGTAGCGTTTTGCCGCTTCTTCGGCGCCTTGTAACATCGCATCAACGTCAATGCCGGCTATGGCAAGCGGAAGCAACCCGACCGCACTCAATACGCTGTAACGACCACCTACGTCGTCGGGCACTTCAAAGGTTTCGTACCCTTTCGCATCCGAGAGCGCGCGCAATGCGCCTTTTTCTTTGTCCGTCGTAGCCACAATTCTTTTCGCGGCTTCTTTCGTCCCGTACCGCTTTTCCAAAAGCGTTTTGAATGTGCGAAACGCCACAGCGGGTTCCGTTGTCGTTCCCGATTTGCTGATGACGTTGATGGAAAACGACTTGTCTTCTAAGTAATCGCGCAAATCTTCCATGTACTCGCCGGAAAGATGGTGGCCCACAAAGATGATTTCCGGCCCCTTGCGGGAAAAATATGGACGCAATGCCTCCAAAGCGGCCTTAGCGCCTAAATACGAGCCTCCAATGCCGATGACAAGCACCACGTCGCTTTGGTCGGCCAATCGTTTTGCGGTGGTTTTTAGGGCGTGGAGATCTGAACGCATACGCCGGTGCAAAGTAAGCCACCCGGTAAACTCGCTTCCTTTGCCTTCTCCCCGTTCCAATAGCGTGTGGCAGCGCTTCAATGATTGAAGATTCGAGGCAATGTCATCTTGGGATATGGTGGAGTAAACGTGTTCTAACCGAACATTAATCATCGTTCATCCTCCTTTTCGCGTTTCATTCGGTTTGATTCCTTGTATTGTCGAATCCATGTCGACAGACGTTTCCGCAAAGGGTCAAATCCCCTTTTCAAATGGATGCGCAAACGCTTTTTGCTTTTGTTGAGGGCTTTAAAGCTTAAATAAGGACGTTCTTGCTCATCGAAAGACAAAACTTTGAAAGCATACGTCTTGCCTACCGACAAATAATCTTCAATGTCGTGGACATAACGGTCGCTGATTTCAGAAATGTGGACCAGCCCTTTACGGTCTCCGACGTCCACAAAAGCTCCATAAGGTTTAATTGCAGTGACTTTTCCACGAATTACGTCATCGATTTTCATAATGGCACCTCTAACGAGTGAGCTGCTTTAAGTATATCATATTCGCCATCCATCAAAAATAAAAACCCTTAGCGCCTCCGCAATAAGGTTGAAACCGAACGTTGTTCGTCGAATTGTTTGTCGAAAACAGAGGGCGTTGAATGAATCTGGGAAAATATAAAAGGCTAATTGGTGCGATTTCCCATGAAAAAACCGCCCGCTTGCTTGCGGACGGCATACAATCGCTAATCGGCGTAGCGATGCGCGAGCGAACTGGCCGCAGCGGCCGCAATCGCACCGACGATATCGTCAAGAAAAGTGTTGCAGCGATCTTTCGCCTTGCCGGCTTCATCAATGCGCTTGATGACGCCGGGTTTGACTTTGTCGACATAACCGAAATTGGTGAAGCCAATGGACCCATACACATTGACAATCGCCAAAGCCAAGACTTCGTCAATGCCATAAAGGCCATAATCCTCCATCAACATACTGCGCAATGGCTCACTCATATGGCCTTTTTCCGCCATTTTATCGAGCTCAAGACCTGTGAGTATCGCGTTTTGCACTTCGCGTTTCATGACGACGCGTTCGACGTGTTCCAAACATTGGGTTCTAGTCAACCCTTTGATGTACTTGCTTTGCAAATCGTAGGCGATATCGGCGATTTCCTCAAGGGTCACGCCTCGTTCGGCCATCATCTCAACGACAGTGTCGCGAGTTCGCGTATCGTTTACGCGGTCGTCCGCATAAGGTCTTTCCATAAAAACCCCTCCCTTAGATATGTTCAACACCGATGATGCCCGGGACCTCTTCGAGGAGAATGGCCTCGACACCTTCGGTGAGAGTCGTATCCAATGCGGCACAACCTACGCAAGCTCCCATCATCTTCACATAAACGATGCCGTCCTCGTACTTGACAAACTTTATGTCTCCGCCGTCTCGATTGATGTAGGGGCGAATCTTTGCAATCGTTTCGACGACTTTTTTCTCAATGTCTTGTTCTTCCATGCATAACACCTCGCTTACAGTGACATTATACATGAAATGCGTTGAAATCATGTCGAAAACGCTAAAAAAATCACTTGTCCTTCACGCGTTTTAAAATGAAATAAGGCGCATTGGGCGTCGAAGACTCAATGAGGTAATCGAAAATCTTGTCGTTGTCTTTTTCGCCAAAGCCTTTCAACCTCAACATGTCGGCGCTTAAGTCGCCGACGATGTAGACATACTGGTCCAGATAATCAACGTAACGTTCGTTGAACGTTTTGACGTCGAAAGCCTCTTTATGGTCCTTAATCAACTCAAACGTGCCGTAATCCGTTTCAATCATGGTATACACCTCTACTGTGAATTATTGATAATCTTCGACGATTCGCCCTTCTCGAATTAACTGGGTTTTGGTGGGCAGCACCATCGCGAGAATCAGATACGCGATGATCATCGCGCCAAACGAAGAGAAAAGCAGAAGGACGCCAAACAGTCGGAAAACCCACGGGGGAAGACCGAAAAACTCCGCCATGCCCCGACAAACACCGAAGAACACATTGCGCCGGTCGTTCCGGTACAAAATACGGGTCTCGTTCATAAGTATTCCACCCTGTCGCCTTGTTTAAGAAGCACCACGCATTCGCAAACAATCGCCTCTTTTCGGCCAACGGCGCCCACGCCTTCGCCGCGTGTTGCCTTGACGCTGATTTGGTCCTTTTTTACCTTCAGCTTCGCCGCAATGTTTTCTCGGATGGAGTCTGTGTATGGGGCGATTTTAGGCGTCTCAAGGTGGATGGTGGCGTCAAGATTCACTAAAACGTAGTTTTGTTTTCGCACCTTTTCGTACACCGATTGCAAAATTCTCATGGAATCAAAATCCTCATAAGTCGCATCGGTATCGGGAAAAAAAGCGCCGAGATCGCCCAAAGCCAATGCGCCAAGCATGGCTTCGGCGATGGCATGCAAAAGGCAATCGCCGTCGCTGTGAGCAACAATTCCGACTTTGGAAGGAATTTTGATGCCCCCCAGTTTGAGCGATTTCCCAGCTTTCAGACGATGAGTGTCCCGGCTTTGTCCAATTCTATTCATGCACGATCAACTCCAACATTGACAAGTCTTCTGGCGTAGTGAGTTTGATGTTTCGGCTATCGCCTTCGACCACACTCGCTTTGATTGACAAAGTTGCCTCTACGAGGCTGACGTCGCAAGTCGCCCTCATTCCTTTTTCCTTAGCAATTCGATGAGCTTCTTTAATGGTATCGGTGTGAAAGCCTTGTGGCGTTTGCATACGACAAACGCCTTCACGGTCGATGTTTTCCACGATTATTCCGGCTTGCACACGTTTTAGGGTGTCGGATACGGCCACAGCCGGAGACACGGCTTGACTATCGGCCATCGCCTTTTTAAGACGCTTCATGGTTTCATGGCCGATAAACGGTCGCGCGCCGTCATGAATCATAACATAAGAGCTATCGACATGTTTCAGGGCATTACGAACGCTTTCTTCGCGGGTTTGGCCGCCAATTACGATTTTGTCTGCGTTGAAGCTTTGACGGATGCGCGTTTCCTCGTTCGGATGCACCACCAAAACAATGCGTTCGCAGTGTTCGTCGTTTGAAAACCAAGACAGCGCTCTTTGAAGCACGCTCCTACCCGCTAGTTGAATAAAGACCTTGTTTACGCCCTTTCCCATGCGTGTCGCCTCTCCGGCGGCCAATACGATGGCGCTATACATCTTCGTGCGGACTTTCATAAACTTGGTTGTCGGTGACAAGCATGTCCACCGGGATGTCGTGCTCGCGAGAAGGCAGCGCCTCCATGCGGAAACGCTCGAAACACACGCCTACGGAGAGCCCTTTGTAGTCCCGCAAGAAATCGTCGTAAAATCCTTTCCCGTACCCAAGACGATACAAAGCGTAATCGTAGACAAGCCCGGGAACAATGACGGCGTCGAGGTCGTCTTTGTCGATGGTTTCATCGCTTTTTGGTTCGAAAGTACCCATTGGGCCCTCTTCGAACTCTCCCGTGTCTTTATAAAAGACGATGCGGCCGTCTTCGATCTTTGGATAATACAGCTCATAAACTTCTTGAAGCGCTCGTACGTCCACTTCGCCGCGAATGGGATAATAAACGCCCAAGCGTTTGATGTTGTGCTCAAAGAGAACTTCCTTTAAGCTTTCCATCAACATGAAATTGAGCATTTTATGCATGCGCGGCTCTATGTTGTCGCGCTCGTTTTGAAACAGTTTTCTCAATGTTTTCTTGTCCATATTCATCACCTGCTATTTGATTATGAAATAGTTTTCGGGAGTGTTGTCGTCAAGTGCAATGTTCAAGGCTTTCTGCCCGCGTCCTAAAATCTCGTCAACGGGTTCGTCGAAATAATCGATATATTGAATGCCGAAATATGGATAAACGCTTTCCTTGACCTCGCCGAAGGTCATGGAAAAATTGACGAGTTCTCCGCCTTGTTCAAGAGCTCGTTTCAACATCTCGTATTTCCTGTGGTCGCGGATGACCATCGCAAAACGGATGCCGCTCAAACGGAAAATGGCTTCGCTGTCCTTTAAGAAGTGGTAAACGAGCTTGTTGAGGAACTTCCCCATCATCAAATCGCCGATGTCCCGGCCATAGTTTTCGTTGATGCGCGGGATGTTGGAAAGCTCAAAGAGCACCAAGGTGTAAGGTTCACGGCTGCGGTTGTACTTTTGCAAGGCTTCCAGAAGTGCCTGGTCGATGCTCAAACGGTTCAAAAGGTCCACGTCGGTCTTGGGGTAACGGCGAACATCCAACCCTCGTACAATCGCAATGTACATCGTGCGCTTTTCGTAATCCATTCTGACGCCGTTTTCTTTCACCCACTCATAGACACCATGCTTTTTCACGCGATAGTGGGTTTGATATTCTGGTTTCTTTTTCGAGCACTTGGAAACGGCTTCGTCATACGCCCGGCGATCATCCGGATGCAAATGTCCGAGGAAGTCTTCATAGGAAAATTCGTGCTCTTCAATGCCGGTCACAGAAAGCATTTTTTCCGTCCCGAACATGCGGTTGTCTTCGGTGCGGAACATCACACCCTCGTCAAACAGATCCAACATGGTGATAAAGCGTCTACGCAAAAGTTCGGAACGATCTTTGAGTTCATCGTGTTCTTTTTGCAGGCTTTTAAGCTTTTCTTTGGTTTTGTCGCTTTGGGACAAAGCCTTGATGTCGAACATCAATACCGTGTACAAAAAGCCCGCGTAAAAGAAAATTTCCAAGTATTCCAAGGGTAGCTCCGCCATCTCAAGCCGATGGAACACCACGTAAGCGCCGAAAGCGACCACGAACAAAAAAAGATCAAAGTCGCCTTTTTTGGCTTTCGTCTTCTTCAAAAACAACAATAGAAACCATACGGCAAACAGTATCACGAAACGGTCAAACCATTCCCACATAGCGACGCATCCTTTTCATTGACGTTGTTTGGCCCATCAATTCTGCAAATACCTTTCCAAATACAAAATCAAAGACTCCTTGGATATGTCTTGGTCGAGATACCCTTCAATCGCGACGCTGATTTCTCCTGTTTGTTCGCTGACAACGATTGTGAACGAGTCGGTTTTTTCACTAATGCCAATGGCGGCACGGTGGCGGGAACCCAAATATTTGGGGACTTTGGCATGGTCGCTTGAAGGGAAATAAGCGCCAGCGCTCTTTATGACATTTTCTTTGATGATGACCGCTCCATCGTGCAAAGGGGTATTCGGTATGAAAATGCTTGAAAGCAACTCGCTTGTAAGCGGTGCGTCGATCACAAACGAATGCTTGATGTATTCGTCTAACGAATCGGACCGCTCAAACGTTATCAAAGCGCCGATTTTATGACGAGAGAGGTAGTTTACGCTGTGAAGCAGTTCATCTTTGACGTCGTCTTCAATGGCGTTAGAAACCAAAAGACCGCTTTTGACTCCAATGAGAATGAGCAAGTCTTTGAACTCTTGTTTGATCGCATAAAAGAGAATCAACAACAACGTTGCTCCCTGCAACGCAAAAAGCGACCAAGAATGAACACTCAAGGAGCCCGCAAAAACGCGCACGAAAAAATACACGACGAAAAGCGCGGTTAAAAACCGGAAAGCCCTATGAACATGCGCATGCACATATGGTTTTGACAATAAGACAACGATGGCAAACAAATAAATTTGTGCCAATAGGGTTTCGATGGGTTCCATGCCTTCACCCCGCTTTCTGCAAAATGGCAATTCACACCGTTGATTATAACATAAACGGTGAGTTTACGTAACGAAATCGGAATACGAAACAAAAAACATGTTTGGAAAAAAATTAATCCATAGTTCTTCCTTTCATGCTCTAATTTCACAAAAGATAGAAAAAATCAAGGCTTCACAAAAGACTTTCTAATTAGTAAAATTATATGATACACTCACCATAAAATCGGAGGGTCGCATATGACAAATTATGATTCGGTCCTAATTGAACGTTTAAACAGGGATATTCGGAAACATTTCCCTCATTTAAGCCCTGTCACGGGCTCCATGGAGAAATCGTTCTCGGGTGTTTCGAGACTGGTCATGCTCGACCGTTACAGCCAAAAAGACTTGAACCTCAAGACTTTGCGCGAAGGGGATATTGTCCTGACCATCGTACGCGACGACCCGAAATTTCCAGCCCGGGGCGTAGGCACTATCGAAAGCATTGATGAAGATGAAGTCCGAATCAAAGTGGACTCGGACTATCTTGCCAACACCGAAGACGCCGATAAAGAAGGATGTGTAAAGCGGCCGAAACGACAAATCGACAAGCCTCTGGAACTTTACTTTGAACAAATCGCCAAACGAATTTCAGGCCATCTCGGCGAAGACGAAAGCGAAGAAATTCGTCAAAAGTTTTACGAAGAAGTGTCGAGCTTGAACCTAGTCCCTGCGGGTCGAATCCTCTTCGGTGCCGGGTCCAAAACCGAAGTCACCTTCTTCAACTGTTTCGTCATGCCTTTTATGCACGATTCACGAGAAGGAATCAGCGACCATCGCAAGCAAGTCATGGAAATAATGTCCCGCGGCGGAGGCGTTGGCACCAACGGCAGCACCTTGCGTCCGAAAAACGCACTCGCCAAAGGCGTAAACGGCAAATCTAGCGGTGCGGTGAGCTGGTTGAACGACCTTTCCGAACTGACGCATCTTGTCGAACAAGGCGGCTCCCGCCGCGGCGCGCAAATGATTATGCTCGCCGATTGGCACCCCGACATTGTCGAATTCATCGTATCCAAAATGCAAAACCCGAAAATCCTTCAATTCCTCATCGACACCATCGACGACCCCCTAGTCAAAAAAGCCGCCAAAAACAAACTGAAATTCATTCCCTTGAGCGAAGAAGAAATCGAAATCAACGAATACATCTTAGAACAAGCCAAAAAAGACGAAAACCGTTTCTCCAAACGTATCGTCGATAAAGCGTTCGAACGCCTCAACAAAGGCGGTCACTATGAAGTGCACGACGAAGAGTTCCTCTCGGGGGCCAACATCTCCGTCGCCATCACCAAAGATTTCATGCAAGCCGTCGAAAACGACGATTATTATCCGCTTCGTTTCCCCGACATCGACAACTATACCGGCGAAAACAAACGCATCTACAACGAGAAATGGCAAGAGATCGGCGACGTGCGCGAGTGGCAAAACATGGGCTTGCCCGTCAAAACCCACTATAAAATCCGCGCCAAAGACCTATGGAACCTCATAAACATTTGCGCGACCTATTCCGCAGAACCGGGCATCTTTTTCATCGACAACGCCAACGCAGAAACCAACGCCGTAGGTTACGACCAAAAAGTCGTGTGCACAAACCCTTGCGGCGAACAACCGCTCGCCCCGTACTCTGTTTGCAACCTCGCCGCCCTGAACCTCTCCAACATGGTGGACCACAAGACCAAAGATGTGAATTATAAGAAACTAGGCAACACCATAGAAACGGCTGTCAGGCTTCAAGACAACGTCATCGACAAAACCCACTACTTCTTGGAAGAAAACGAAAACCAAGCCCTAGGCGAACGCAGAATCGGTCTTGGCGTCATGGGACTCCACGATTTGCTGATTTGGTGCAACCGCCGTTACGGCGCCAAAGACGGTCTAGCATTCATCGACAAACTTTTTGGATTCATCGCCAAAAAAGCCTACGAAACCAGTATCGAACTCGCAAAAGAGAAAGGGTCCTTCCCGTTTTTAAAAACCCAAGAGAACCGCGAGAAGTTCGTCCAAAGCGGCTATATGCAAAAAATGACGGAAAGTTTGCGGAGCCAAGTGCTTCAACACGGCATACGCAACTCGCACTTGCTCACCATCGCCCCGACCGGCTCCACAGGCACCATGGTCGGAGTTTCCACAGGGCTTGAGCCGTACTTCGCCTTTTCGTATTTCCGCAGCGGACGTCTTGGCAAGTTTATCGAGGTCAACGCCCCCATTGTGAACGATTATTTAAAAGCCTATCCTGGATACGACGCCGACAATCTTCCCGATATTTTCGTCAGTGCCATGGATTTAAGTCCTGAAGAACACGTCGACGTTCAGTGCACCATTCAAAAATGGGTCGATTCTTCCATCTCCAAAACCGTCAACGCCCCCGAAGGATACAGCGTTGAAGAAGTCGAGCAGGTCTACCGCCGACTCTATTACGGCGGTGCAAAAGGCGGAACGGTTTACGTCGACGGTTCCCGAGACGCCCAAGTCTTAACTCTCACACGAGACGACAAAGACAGCAAACCGAAACAAGTCGACATCAAGGACATGGGCCTTGAGGTCGAAGAAAAACCCAAAAAAACCAAAAAAGAACCAAAGACCAAGGGCTTAAGAAGCGACCGGCAGGACCGAAACATCGGCATCGAAGCCGGCGACATTTGCCCAATCTGCTTAGAAGGAACGGTCGAAGACCTTGGCGGATGCCACACTTGCACAAATTGCAACGCCCAACTTAAATGCGGACTCTAAAAAAGGCGCTCAAGCGCCTTTTTTCTTTATGGAAATGGCAAAACATGATACACTGAACATGAGGTGATGCTATGAGAACAGCGTTTGTCGTCGGCATCGACCGATACAAACCGGAAATGATCCACTACTATCTCGATGAACTGAAAAACCTCGCTTTTTCCTTGAACATCGACGTTGTAGACTCGTTTACCCAACCATCCAGACAAACGACGCCGGCTTATAAAGTCGGTGAGGGCAAGCTGCAGGAAATCAAGAAAGCTGTTGAACGCAAAAACGTCGATTATGTGATTTTCGACGAAGAACTCACCAATTCTCAAATCCGAAACCTTGAAGAAGTTTTGGACGTTGCGGTAATCGACCGCACCCTGCTCATCTTGGAAACCTTTACGAAACGAGCCAAGACCAAAGAAGCCATGTTGCAAGTCGAAATCGCCCAGCTGAAATATTTAAAACCGCGCTTGAGCGCCATGCGCAGTTCGTTTGAACAACAACAAGGCGGAATCGGACAGCGGGGCCCGGGTGAGAAGAAACTTGAACTCGACCGCCGAAAAATCGAACGCGACATCAAAAAACAGGAAAAAGCGTTGAAAAATATTGTCAGAGTTCGCCAGACCAACCGCAACAAGCGACGCAAATCCCTCATCAAAAACGTTGCCATCGTCGGATACACCAACGCCGGAAAAAGCACGCTGATGAACACCTTGTTGAAAGCCAGCAAAAACGGCGAAGGGAAAGACGCCTCCGTGAAGGACCAGCTGTTCGCGACCTTAGAGACCTCCACAAGACAGATTCAGTTCAAAGACAAGAAGGCGTTTACTTTGACCGATACCATTGGTTTTTTGTCCAAACTGCCGCATGAATTGGTCGAATCTTTCAAAGCGACTTTAGAAGAAATCAAAGAGGCGGACCTCCTTTTACATGTTGTGGATTTTGCCCACCCTTACTATCTCGATCAAATTCAAACAACAGAATCCGTCTTAAAAGAACTAGGCGCCGACGAAATTGAAACGTTATACGTTTTCAACAAAATCGATTTGACCAACAACATCCTTCCCCCTTCTTATTCCCCCGCTGTCAAAGTTTCTCTCAAAGACGGCACAAACATCGACACATTAATCGAAACGTTAAACGACAAGCTCTTCAAGGACGATACCATCGTCGTGTACGCCATTCCTCAAAAAGACGGAAACATCATCCATATGTTGAACGAATATGCGGAAATACTGCACAAGGACTATGAAAACAGCGTCGTACGAATCAAAGCCAAAGTCTCCCGTCCTATCAAAGAGCGCTTAAAAGCCTATGAGATTTGAAAAACGATACGCGCAAACGTATCGTTTTTTTAGTCGCAATCTTAAAACGATTCCAAATATCGATCCAACAAACCGAAAAGTTCTTCCCTCGTATGGACCTTAACGATTTTCCGCTTTAACGCGGCGCTGTGTTTGAGCCCTTTTAAGTACCAAGGTGCGTGCGAACGCATTTCCAAAACCGCTCGTTTTTCACTCATTTCAAGGCAAAGAAGTTCCGTATGCCTTTTGATCATCTCGATGATTTCTTGCGGAGTGGGCATCGGACCGTAAGAACCGGTTTTCAAATAGTCGACGGTATGCTTGATCAGCCAAGGGTTGCCTCGCAATCCTCGTCCGATCATCACCGCGTCCACTCCCGTTGTTTCAAGCATTCGTTGCGCATCTTCCGGTGTCTCGACGTCGCCGTTTCCTATCACAGGTATTTTCACATTTTGTTTAACTTGCTTGATGATGGAATAATCGGCCCGCCCTTTGTACATTTGGGTTTTCGTACGGCCATGGACAGTGATCGCCGATGCGCCGGCCTCTTCGCAAATTTTGGCGATTTCCACAGCGTTGATGGTGTTTTTGTCCCATCCTGAACGGATTTTTACCGTCACAGGCTTGTCCGTCGCTTCAACCATGGTGCGGACAAGCTCGCGCAAGAGTTCGGGGGTTTTCATCAAAGCGGCGCCCGCACCGTGCTTCACGACTTTGGGCACCGGGCACCCGGCGTTCAAATCGATGATGCCGCAACCGCTGTGGAGGTCGACATATTTCGTGGCATGCTGCATCGCCTTGACATCGTTGCCAAACAATTGCAAAACGGTTGTCTTTTCTCCCCGAGGAACCTTCGTCATGCGCAAAGTTCTTGCATTGGCGTGTTCGATCCCCTTATCGCTGACCATTTCCGTATAAATGAGTCCCGCCCCAAAAGATTGACATATCGACCGGAAAGCAGGGTTTGTAATGCCCGCCATGGGCGCGACCACTACGGGGTTTTCAATGGTGATGTCGCCGATTTTAAACATATTCTCACCTCATAAATCACACTTATTGTGCCACAAAAGAACTTCCGGCGCAACTGTTTTTCTTTGGCTGCAAACATGCTATAATAAGCGCGGTGATAAAGATGAAAGACTATCTGGCAAAAGCGTACGCCTTTGAAGGCACCGTGCGGATTTACGCCGCACGCACAACAACTTTGGTGTATGAAGCGCAGCAAATCCACGACCTTTGGCCGACGGCGACCGTCGCCTTGGGCCGTTTATTGACGGGCAGCGTCATCATGGGCGCAATGTATCAAGACGACCAGGAACTCACAATCCGCGTCGATTCCGACGGCCCCATCGACGGGATGGTCGCCACCACCAACGCCCAAGGGGGCGTGCGAGGCTATGTTGGAAATCCGCACGTGTTCATGCAAAGCGAAACGCAAAGCCTGCCTATCGCCCAAGCCATAGGCAATGGGAAGTTGCATGTGACAAAGGACTTGAAAGTCCGCGACATTTTTACGGGAAGCGTCGATTTGACCAGCGGTGAAATCGCCGAAGATTTCGCATACTATTTTACCGCCAGCGAGCAAATCCCTTCCGCCGTGGCACTTGGCGTAAGCGTTGATGAGGACAATACGGTTCTCCATGCGGGCGGTTTCATCTTGCAACGCATGCCCGGCTGCAAAGAAGAGACCGTCAAGGAAATCGAAAATCGCCTGAACCATTTGCCCGCCGTTTCGGAAATGCTTAAGAAAGGCTACACCCCCGAAGACATCATTCGAGAAATCGCCCGCGAAGACCATCAGATGCTCCATACGATGGACCTCGCCTACCATTGCGATTGCAATCGAGAGAAGTTCGAACAGGGGTTGCTTTCCTTGGGCAAAGCCCAACTAAAAGAACTGCTTGAAAAAGACGGAGGCATTGAGACGGTGTGCCACTTTTGCATGACGAAATACCAATTCGACAAAAATCAGGTGCGTCGCCTAATCGAAATCTCAGGAAAACAACCATAAGAAAAAGCCTTCCATTCGCGTCTTTCGAGCGAATCGGAAGGCTTTTTTTATTCTTCGTAAAGCGGATAGGTCTTAGTCAAGGTCTCTACCTGTCTTATGACTTCGCTTAGGACGTTCTCGTCTTCCGGGTTGCGAAGCGTGTCGTTGATGAGCTTTGCGACAACACGCATGGCGTCTTTGGTGAATCCGCGCGTCGTAAGAGCGGGCGTCCCCAAGCGAATGCCGCTTGTGATGAACGGCTTTTCGGTGTCGTTAGGAACGGTGTTCTTGTTGCAAGTGATGTTGACTTTTTCCAAAAGCGTTTCCGCGTCTTTTCCCGTAAGGCCTGTGGGGGTTTTGACATCGACAAGCACCAAGTGGTTGTCCGTGCCGCCACTGATGACTTTAAACCCAAGCTTCATGAGTTCATCGGCCAAAGCCTTGGCGTTTTCGATGACGCGCCGCTGATAATCCTTGAAATCCTCAGAGAGAGCTTCTTGGAACGCGGCGGCTTTCGCGGCGATGATGTGCATGAGCGGACCGCCCTGGATGCCTGGAAAAATGGTCTTGTTGATCTCTTTGTAAATGGTTTTGTCGTTGGTCAAAATGATGCCGCCTCGTGGTCCGCGAAGCGTCTTGTGCGTGGTCGAGGTAACAACGTGCGCGTAATCGCAGGGATTGTTGTGGAATCCTGCGGCCACCAACCCCGCGATGTGGGCCATGTCCACCATGAGATACGCCCCTACTTCATCGGCGATTTCCCGGAATTTCTTGAAATCAATCTCGCGTGAATAGGCGCTGGCTCCGGCCACAATGAGCGCGGGTTTGATTTCGTTGGCGAGCTTGCGCACTTCTTCGTAATCGATGGTTTCGTCTTGTTCGCTGACTCCATAGCTATGGAACTTGTAATCGACGCCGCTGAAGTTAAGAGGGTGTCCGTGCGTCAAATGGCCCCCATGGTCGAGACTCATCCCAAGCACTTTGTCGCCGCTTTTTAAGACGGCCCTGTAGGCCCCCATATTCGCGGTCGAACCCGAATGGGCCTGCACGTTGGCGTATTTTACGTTAAAAAGCTGTTTCACGCGTTCGCGCGCAAGGTTTTCCACCGTGTCGACATGCTTGCATCCTCCGTAGTAGCGTTTTTTGGGGTAGCCTTCGGCGTATTTGTTTGTGAGGATGCTCCCGTCGGCTTCTAAAACGGCTTTGGACACGAAGTTTTCACTGGCAATAAGTTCTAGGTGCCCTTCCTGCCGTTCTTTTTCTAAGTTCATAGCTTCATAAAGTTCTTTGTCTTGCTTTTTCAATGTTTCCATTATTGTCCTCCTTTTTGAATACGGGGTTTGACGTAACGGCGGTTGAGTCCCCATATGGTTGCAATACCCAACGCCAAAAAGATGAGTATGAGGATGCCGCTAACCATCCAAAAGGCTTGGGGAAGAAGCTGTATCAAGGCGTCATCGGGGGAAAGCTGCCATTTTCTTTCTTCATCGAAAAAGAAGAAAAATTCATGGAAAAAGACAAAGAGGCTGCCAAAATCGATCAACAACCACCCGCCGATAAACACGATGAAGAAGGTGGGAAAGTAAAACAGGTCACGAAACGTCTCATAAAAGTATCTTTTGGACTTTCGCCACATCAAAACCGCAAAGAAAGCGGTGAGCAATAGGCCGACGCCCGCAAGAATACGAAGCGTGGTGTAAACCGAACGCACGTCTTCCATGTGCACAATCTCTCGTTCTCGAAGAAGAGTCCCGTCATCCTCTTCGTTTGCGCCGAATGTCAAATCGTCGCTGCGATAGTTTAGATAACGGATCAATTGCCGGCTAACATAAGAATGGTCGAACTCTATGTTCTCATGCGATGCGTAAAGGCCTTCGGAAAGACGCATGTATGGCATGCTTGTCAGAAGCGAAGCGCCAAGCACGACAAGTATCACCGGCACGAAAAACCAAATCAAAGCCCTCATGAGTTTCATCGAATCACCCCTTCAAGGGCTTGTGAGGCATGAGGAAAAGTGAGCCTTTGAGACTCACTTTTATCGTTTGCCTTCCAATATTTCAAAACATTCGAGCGTATTCTCCAGCAAAGAAGCGATGGTCATTGGTCCAACACCGCCCGGGACGGGCGTGATGTAGGAAGCTTTGTCCTTCAACCCTTCAAAATCGACATCGCCGATGAGTTTTCCTTCGACGCGGTTGATGCCGACGTCGATGACGACGACGCCTTCTTTTACCATATCCGGCGTCACTAGATTGGGGACTCCGGCGGCGGCGACGATGATGTCGGCCTCTTTGGCGTGTTTTTTCAAGTCGCGGGTTTTGGAGTGCGCGATGGTGACGGTCGCTTTTTCCTCGAGCAAAAGCATCGCGATGGGTTTGCCGGCGATGTTGCTGCACCCGATTACGAACGCCTCTTGGCCGACCAAATCGATGCCGGCGCTTTTTAGCATTGTCATAACGCCTTTTGGGGTGGCGGGGACGATGCCGTGTTCGCCGGTATGGATGGCGGCGATGTTTAAGGGATGGAACCCGTCGACGTCTTTGTCTTTGCGAATGGTGTTGATGACGATGTTTTCATTGATATGGTCGGGCAGAGGCAGCTGAACGAGTAAGCCGTGCACGTCGTTGTCATCATTTAGCCGCTGCACCAAATCGATGAGTTCTTTCTCGGTAATGTCGGTGTCTTTATGGATAATGGTGCTTTTCATCCCGGCGCGTTCACAGTCGCGTTTTTTTCTTTTCACGTAAGATTGGCTTGCGGGGTTGTCCCCCACCAATATGACCACTAGGTGCGGAACTTTTCCGTATTGTTCTTTGATGTCCGCGACGCGGTCGGTGACTTTTGCGCGGATGTCTTTGGCTAGTTGTTTGCCGTCAATGATTTCGGCCATGGTGTTACGCTCCTTTCATACGGTAGGAATCGACGATTTCTCCGTAAAACATAATGTGGGTGTCGTGGTTCGGGTAATAGCGCTCTTTTATTTTTTCGTCGATCAGAGCGGGTTCTTGGGATTGTTGGTAGATCATCTTGCATTCATACTGCAACGCGCATTCGGCGATAATCGGACTTTTGACTTTTCGCCCCGGTTTCAAAGTGAGGTTCGCCTCTTTGAACTTGTCGATGTCGCGTCCGGATTTGGTCCCGGCGATTTTCAGGGCTTCTTGCATGGTGCCCTCGGCAGGAACGTTGATCGTATAGTCTTCCGCGTTTAAAAGAACATCGTAGGTGAAACGCGAATAGCGAACGTAGGCGATGAAAACAGGCCGCCCCCATATCACGCCGATATGCCCCCATGCGACAGTCATGGTGTTCGTAGTGCCGTCTTTGGCGCGGGTGGTTATGAAGACGCCTTTGGGAAGTTGGCGCAAAAACAGTTCGCTGTGTTCGTGAAAACGTTCATGATAAGCCTCAATCATACAATCACTCCTTGCCGTTTAGATACAGTTCGCTGTATTTTTCTTTCAAATAGCGAATGTAGTGTTTGGGGTTGAACGGTTCGCCCGTAACCCGCTTGAGGATTTCTTTCGGAGTCATGCTCTTTCCAAAACAATGGATGTTTTGCTGCAGCCATTTGTTGATGGCTTCAATGTCGTTGTCTTTGACAAGTTTGTCAAAGTCCAGTTGTTCACGCATGGCGTAATAAATCTGTGCGGAATAGGCGCTGCCTAAAGCGTACGTGGGGAAATACCCCATCATCCCGGCGCTCCAATGGACGTCTTGCAGGATGCCTTGGGCGTCGTCTTCCACCTCTAAGTTCAAATATTGCTTCATTTTCTTGTTCCAAAGAGCGGGAAGGTCGTCGACTTCGACTTCGTCTTCGAAAATCATGCGCTCGATTTCGTAGCGAATTAAAATATGCAAAGGATACGTCAACTCGTCGGCTTCGACGCGGATAAAAGTTTCATCGACACGGTTGATGCCCTTGTAGAAATCGTCGAGACTGACGTTTTTAAGTTGTGGTGAAAACATCGACTGCAGTTTAGGGTAATGCGCTTCCCAAAACATTCGGCTCCTGCCGATCATGTTTTCGTAAAAGCGGGATTGGGATTCATGGATGCCCATGGACGCACCGCTTTTGAGATTGGTCATGTCGAACATGTCGTCGATTTGCTGTTCGTATAAAGCATGGCCCAATTCGTGAATGGCGGCAAAGATTGAGGAGAAAACATAATTCTCAAGATAACGGACCGTGAAGCGGACGTCTTTGGAATGCGTATTCCAAGTGAAAGGATGGACGCTTTCTTTCAAAAGGCCCTTGTCGTAGTCGAAACCGAAAACCCCCATTAAATATTCCACGAATTCTTTTTGCTTGTCTTTGGGGTATTTTGCGGTGATAAACGAGGGCATTTCGTCGTCTTTGACGGCGAGAATTTTTTTCACAAAGGGAACAAGCTCCTCTTTGACGGTCTTAAAAAACTCGTCGTATTTCTCGATGGTCATGTCTTCTTCAAAGTCGTCAAGCAGCACATTGTAGGGATGTTCGTCGGGGTTTCGATATTTGGCGATTTTCTTTTTGAATTTAATGATTTTTTCCAAATACGGTTTGAAATGGTTGAAATCGCTGTTTTCTTTCGCTTCTTCCCATTCTCTTTGCGACATGTTGACCAATTTGGAGTACTCGACAAAATCCTTTTTGGGAATCTTGTCGATTTTGTCCAAATCCTTTTTGGCTTTGCGAATCTCTTTTTGTTGAATGTCGTTCAAATCGTCCATGTTTTCATAAAGGGCGTTGACGACTTTTTTATATTCGTCGCCGGTTTGCATGGAGAAGTACTCGCCGCTGACGATAGAAAGCATCTCCGAACGGTACGGGAAACACGCTTTCGGGGCCTCGGTGTTCGAGTCCCACGATGCGATGCCCAAAACAAGCTGATACGCTTTTTGTTTCTTTTGAATCGCTTTGAAGCTTTCAAAATCGCTCATGGTTTCGTCTCCTTTTTATCGTGGATTAGAAAAGGCCTTTCGCGTTTCCGTCTTCGTCGATGTCCATGTCTTCGGCCGCCGGTCTTTTGGGCAATCCGGGCATGGTCATCATCTGTCCGGTCAATGCGACAATGAAGCCTGCACCGATTGAAGGGCTCAATTCGCGGACGGTGATGGTGAAGTCTTTCGGACGTCCGTATTCTTTCGGGTCGTCTGTAAGGGACATTTGCGTTTTCGCCATACACACCTGCAGATTGTCCCAGCCTTCGCGTTTGTAACGGCGCAACTGGTTGCGGGCTTTTTTGGCGAAATTGACGTCTTTGGCTCCATACACACGCGTTGCGATCGCTTTGATTTTGTCTTCAAGCGAATCATCGTTTTCGTAAAGACGTTTGAAGGTCTTCGTATTGTTTTCGATTTGGTCGAGTACTTTGTTTGCGAGGTCGATTGCGCCATCGCCGCCTTCGGCCCATACTTTGGAAATTGAATAGGGGTGGTTGTTTTGTTCAAGCCATTCGGTCAAAGCGGAAATTTCGCGTTCGGTGTCGTTGACGAAATGGTTGATGGCAACGGTGTAAGGCAGATTGAATTCCTGAATGGTTTCAAGGTGTTTCTCAAGGTTCTCGATGCCTTTCTTCAAGGCTTCCACGTTTTCTTCGCCCAAATCGTCCTTCTTGACGCCGCCATGCATCTTTAACGCGCGGATGGTGCTGACTATGACCACGGCGCTTGGGTCGAATCCGGCTTGACGAGATTTGATGTTCATGAATTTTTCAAGGCCCAAATCAGCGCCGAATCCGGCTTCGGTGATGACGTAATCGGCAAGTTTCCGCCCCATATTGGTAGCGATTATGCTATTACAACCGTGGGCGATGTTCGCAAACGGGCCGCCGTGAACCAAAGCGGGAGTGTTTTCCAAGGTTTGCACAAGGTTCGGCTTAACGGCGTCACGCAATATCAAAGTGACGGCGCCTTCGGCGTTGATGTCGCCAACGGTGACAACCTTGCGGTCGTAGGTATATCCGATCACAATGCGACGGATGCGTTCTTTCAAATCGTGGATGTCTCTTGCAAGGCATAAAACCGCCATGATTTCAGAAGCGACACTGATGTTGAACCCATCTTCACGAGGGAGAGAGTTGCCAACGCCACCAAGTCCGATGGTAACTTGGCGAAGAGCGCGGTCGTTCATGTCCAAAGCCCGTTTCCAAGTAATCCGTCTCGGGTCAATGTTTAGCTTGTTGCCCTGGTGGATATGATTGTCGATCATAGCGGCAATCGCGTTTGTGGCCGTCGTAACCGCGTGGATGTCTCCGGTAAAATGCAGATTCAAATCCTCCATGGGCACGACTTGAGCGTGGCCGCCTCCTGCGGCTCCGCCTTTTACGCCCATCACGGGGCCGAACGACGGTTCACGAAGGGCGACAATTGCATTCTTGCCAACTTTTTTAAACGCTTGACCCAACCCGACGGTGGTGGTGGATTTCCCTTCTCCTGCGGGCGTTGGGTTAATGGCGGTGACAAGGACGACTTTCCCCTCTTTTTTGTCTTGAAACCTTTTTTGTGCTTCGAGACGAACTTTGGCTTTATAGTTGCCATAGCGTTCGATGTCTTCTTCTTGAAGGCCTAATTCTTTCGCAATCGTCCCGATGTCTTTCATTTTTGCCTGTTGGGCAATCTTAAGGTCTTTGTTTTCCATATGATAATCCTCCATTCATTATGCATAGTCTTTTTTTATTATCACACATTTACCCTTTGTTTTCAATGCAAAAATCAAACGCTTCCATAATCACCCCTATCGCTTTGAAAGGCGATGGTGTATAATGGAAATGTGGCTTGAATTCAGTCTTTCAAAGGAGTTTTCACAATGCCCTACGACGTTCTCATATACCCTTCTACTTTGACAGGAAGAATTAGAATTCCCCCTTCAAAAAGTCTCTTGCATAGGGCGATTATTTGCGCGGCTCTTAGTCCGGGAAAGAGCTTGATTGAGCCCTATTACGAAAGCGAAGATATCCGTGCGACGCTATGCGCCATCGAAGCGTTCGGCGCGAAATATAAAGTGCGCAACGACGTTTTAATCGTCAAGGGCCGTGCGAAATGGAAGCCGCCGAAAAAGAACATCCATGTCAACGCTTCAGCCTCCACCCTGCGTTTTTTCATCCCCCTTGCATTGCTTGTGGGCAAGAAAACCGTCTTCACTATGGACGAGACGCTTGCCAAAAGACCGTTGGAACCGTTTAAACAACTCTTTGGGGACGCTTTGAAACAAGAGGGCACTACCTTGGTTGTCAACGGGCAACTCAAACCTGGGGATTATCGGATAGACGCCACCCTCAGCTCTCAATTTGTGAGCGGTCTTCTATTCGCCCTACCGCTACTAAAAGACGCTTCAAAGTTGTATGTGGAACGAGCCGTTTCGCGCCCGTATGTGAATTTAACCTTGCAATCTTTGCGCGCTTCCGGCGTCAAAATCATTGAAGAAAACGACGGATTCGCGATTCCCGGGCATCAGCGATACCGGCGCGGGACCCACGCAATTGAGGGCGATTATTCGCAAGCGGCCTTTTTTCTGGTCGCCGGGCTTTTTCATCCGGGCATCGAAGTCTTTCCGTTGCCAAGCAAAACCTTTCAAGCCGATGAGGCCATCGTAGATTTTATACGCAACTCGGGTGGGAAAATCATTCATACGGAAAACGGATACAAAACCAGCCAATCCAAAACAACGGGGTTTACCGCCAATATCGGACACTCTCCGGATTTAGCGCCTCCATTGGCTCTTTTAGGGACCTTATCACGAGAAGAGACCGTCATTGAAAACATCGTTCGATTGCGATTGAAGGAATCCGACCGTGTCGAAGCCGTCGTGACAAGTCTCAAACGCCTCGGCGCAGCCGCCACACAGGCGCATGACGCCATCATCCTCAAAGAAATTTCCTCTTTGTCGGGTGGTGTGGACATCGATGCGTGCAACGACCATCGAATCGCCATGATGATTGCCTTCGCCAGCACATTGGCCGATAACCCGGTTCGCATCAAAAACGCCCAATGCGTGGACAAATCTTACCCGGATTTCTTCGAGGATTTGCGCTCGCTTGGAGGAAATCTCACGATAGAGGATGAAAAACATGGTCATTGAAGTCAAGGGAATCGAACACTCCTATAAGGTTCATATCGAAAACGGCCTTCTTAACAACCTGCCGCTAAACAAAAGCAAACCCACTCTTCTTCTAAGCGATGACGGCGTTCCGAAAACCTACATAAAAACCGTTCAGCATACGCTCAATCCCGAAACAACCCACATCGTTGCCTCGGGAGAACGCGCAAAAAGCCTTGCGAATTATGAAGATTTGGTGCGTTCTATGGAAAAGAACGAACTGGGGCGTGATTGTCGAATCATCGCTTTGGGAGGCGGTGTCATCAACGATTTGGGGGGATTTGTGGCCGCAACCTATAAGCGCGGCGTTGAACTCGTATTAATCCCCACCACGCTCCTTGCGATGGCGGACGCTTCAATCGGGGGCAAGTTCGCATTAAACACCAATGCCTCAAAGAACACAATAGGTACGTTTTACACACCTTCACACGTCTTCATCGACCCCGAGACACTGGATTCGCTTCCTCAAAAACATCTGGCAAACGGCATGGCGGAAATTCTCAAAATTGCTTTGGTCCGTGATGCCAAATTGTATGAAAAACTGTGCCATGGCGTCTCTTTCAAAGATGCCTCAATCATCCATAAAGCCATCACACTAAAAAAAGCGCTCGTCGAAAAAGATCCGCGCGACCAAAACAATCGCGCACTATTGAATTTCGGCCACACTTTCGGTCATGCCATCGAAACCGTAACTTCTTACGAGCATTTGCACGGCTATTGCATCGCAGCCGGCATGAAAATTATGGCCAAAGGCAAATCGTATGAAAAAAGCCTTCACGACGTGTTAGAATTATACGGTTTGAACAAATACATTCGTTTCAACCGTGAAGAGGTGCTTCAACAAGTTCGATTCGACAAGAAACGAAGCGGGGGCCAAATGACCATCGTCGAAGTAAAAACACCTGGAAACGGCTTTTTAAAGCGAATTGATTTAAACGATTTAAGCGAATATTTGCAATGAAAGGAGCGGCTTATGAGCACATTCGGAAAAGCGATTGAAGTCAGCCTTTTCGGCGAAAGCCATGGCCCGGGGGTTGGCATCACCATCCACAATTTGCCCGGCGGCGTTGCAATCGATGAAAAGGCCCTTGCGCATAGTCTGAGACAGCGCAGCCCCAAACGCACGTATTCCACATCCCGAAAAGAACCGGACGAATTTGCGATACAAAGCGGGGTTTTCAAAGGGAAAACAACCGGCGCGCCGTTGACGTTTTTCATCAAAAACAAGGCCCAAAAAAGCGAAGACTACACCGAAGGGCTCATTCGACCGGGGCACGCCGACTATCCGGCCTATATGCGTAGTGAACACTACGATTATCGAGGCGGTGGGCATTTCTCCGGCCGATTGACCGCTCCGCTGGTTTTGCTTGGGGAAATATGCCGCACCCTCTTGGCTAAAAAAGGGATTCTCATTGCCTCGCAAATCTATCGCATACACACGGTAAAAGGGCAATCTTTCCGTGATGAAGACGTTAATCGTGAAACCTTATATAGCCTCTTATCAAGCGATTTCCCAGTCCTTAGCAAAAAAGATGGCCAACGGTTTGAAAAGAAACTGGCCGAACTGAGAAACGAAGGCGACAGTGGCGGCGGGATTGTCGAAACAATCGTCCGAGACGTTCCCGCAGGAATCGGCGAACCGTTCTTCGATTCTTTTGAGAGCTTGCTGTCCCATTTGATGTACTCCATCCCCGGGGTCAAGGGTGTCGCGTTTGGAGAGGGGTTCGATTTGGCTTCGAAAAAAGGCAGCGAAAGCAACGATTCGCTTCATTACGAGAATGGAAACGTCGTCTTCGAATCCAATCGGATGGGTGGCATTCAAGGCGGATTGTCAACGGGGGAAGACGTATGCTTTGAAACGGCGTTCAAACCAACGCCCACGCACCAAAAAGAACAAGCCACCGTGAACCTCAAAACCGAAAAAAACGTCAAGTGGCGGGGGAACACGCGCCACGACGGCTCCATCGTCCCAAGAGCCGTCCCCGTCATCAACGCTTTGACGGCATACGCCGTTGTCGAACTCATCGCAAGGAAGGAAGGGTGCCAATGGATGCTTTGAAAACCTACCGAAAAGAAATCGACAACCTCGACGAAATACTGATGGAAACATTGGAGAAACGATTTGAAATCGCAAAAAAAATCAGAACGCACAAACAGACCCACAACCTTCCCATCACCGATTGCGACCGTGAAAACGCCATTTTCCAAAAAATCGATCGGAAAACTCATTCGGACGCCTTAAAAACGGTCTATGAAACCATCTTGCAGGAAAGCAAACGCCTACAAAGGTTGTGATGGTGTGTACGGATTGTTGGGAAAAACCCTTTCGCACAGCTTTTCAAAACGTATCCACGAAAAAATCGACGATGAGCCCTACCACTTGTACGAAACCGATGATGTCGGCTCCTTTTTGACGAGCAATTCCTTCAAAGGTGTAAACGTCACCCATCCCTACAAACAAGCCGTCATGAACCATCTTGATACGCTAGATTCTACGGCCAAAAAAACCGACGCCGTCAACACCATTGTCAAAAAAAACCACAAACTGATCGGTTATAACACCGATTACTTAGCGCTACGAGACATCATTCAACGCCGTTTCCCCAAAGACAAGAATACAACCATTGGAATACTGGGAAATGGCGCCACTATGCGCTCATTGAAACACGCCCTTAACGATGAAAACTACCGGAACATCACCATATACGCCCGCAACCCTCGCAAGGATGAATGCCCTCTCAATCAAATCAGTGCAGACGTAGAAGTCTTAATCAACGCAACCCCGGTAGGCATGTACCCGAACAACAACGAAAGGTTTCCTTTCCGCTTGCAAGACTTGCGCGCCTTGACCTTTGTGTTCGACGTGGTCTACAACCCCTTCAAAACCCGTCTTCTAATGGAAGCGGAAGCTTTAGGGGCGGAAACGATGAACGGGTTGGAACTGTTGATTCGGCAAGCGCTATTGAGCCGAGCTCTTTACAAAGACAAAAACGATGTAGAGACGAAACCGACGAGTTTGCTTCGCTCACTCTATGAAGAGCTGTCGAACATTGTGCTAATCGGTCTTCCCTATGCGGGAAAATCCCATTATGGAGAACGTTTGGCAAAAACCCTCAACAAGCCGTTCGTAGACATTGACCAATACATTGAATCTCATCATGGCTGCACAATCGAACGTCTTTTCGACACCGAGGGCGAAGCGGCGTTTCGACATTTGGAATATAAGGCCATACAAGATTTTGGAAAAAAGCACGGACAAATTATCGCACCGGGCGGCGGTGTCGTGCTCAGCGCAGAGGTCATGATGGCGCTCATGCAAAACGGAGTGTTGGTCTTTCTCGACCTTGACGAAAGTCTTCTGGCCGAACACAAGATGACAGGAAGGCCCTTGGCCAATACAATGCAAGACTTCAAAAAGCTCAAAAATGAGCGACAATCACTTTATGAGCATTATTGCGACATCGTCGTCGACAAAAACACCTGGGACGAAAACGTCATACTCGGTCGCATCAAGGAGGGGCTCAATGCGTATTTTAATCGTTAACGGACCGAACTTGAATCGTTTGGGACGCAGACAAACGGAAATCTATGGAAGCGATACATACCAGGATTTGCAAAATCGGGTTGAAACCGCCGCAAAATCCATGGATATTGAGACAACCATACGGCAGTCGAATCACGAAGGGACTTTGATTGATTGGTTGCATGAAGCCGAAAACGAAGGGTTTTCCGGTGTTTTGCTGAACGCCGGCGCTTTCACGCATTACAGTTACGCTCTTTATGACGCAATCCTGTCGATCGATTTGCCCGTTCTTGAGATTCACCTAACCCGCTTAAAAGACCGAAAAGAGTCTTTTCGCAAGCGATCGCTCATACAAAACGCTTGCGAAGCCACGTTTGAAGGCGAAGGGATTCAAAGTTACATCAAAGCTATAGAATACGTCAAAAAGGAATGGTTGCCATGATCATCGTAATGGAGAAAACCAGTGATTGCGCCACGCTCGAAACTTATTTGACCGAAAAAGGCTACGAAGTGCATTCGCTTGAAGGCGGAGATGAAATCCTCTTGCATCTCATCGGCGACACAACCGCCTTAGAAATCCAATCGCTTTCTTCCTATGAGGGCGTTCGAAAAATTGTCCGCACAAAAGACCCCTACCGCTATGTGAACAAACCCCGGACAAGCGGTCCGTTTCTAATAGGCGAACGGCGTCTTGATGACATGCTCCCCTTGTATATAGCCGGCCCGTGCAGTGTCGAGAGCAAAGAGCAAATCTTGCACATCGCCGAAAAGGTCAAAGAAGCGGGAGCGCATGCTTTGCGGGGTGGCGCCTTCAAACCCAGAAGCAGCCCTCATTCTTTTCAAGGGCTTCACAAAGAAGGCCTACAGCACTTAAAAAGCGCCGCCAAGGCGCATGGACTGCTATCGATAAGCGAAATTGTGGACAAAGAGGATTTGCCTTTGTTTGAGGATACGGTCGACATCATTCAAATCGGAGCCAGAAACATGCAAAATTTCTCCTTGCTCAAAGCGCTTGGAAAGAGTTCGAAACCGGTGCTTTTGAAACGAGGATTCGCCAACACGGTCGAAGAGTGGCTGCTCAGTGCCGAATACTTGATGATGCACGGAAACGACAAAATCATCCTGTGCGAACGGGGAATTCGCACATTCGAACCCTCTTCGAGACATACGCTTGATCTTGGTGGCATGCTTGCCGCAAAACAAACGACGCATTTGCCCGTCATCGTCGACCCATCCCATGCGGCCGGCGATTATCGTTTGGTCGAAGGCCTTTCAAAAGCTTCAATCGCCGCAGGGGCCGACGGTTTGATGATCGAAGTGCATGACAAGCCCTTCCAGGCTTTAAGCGATGGAGCGCAATCCTTAAAACCCAAACGCTTCGCCAAATTGATTCGTTCGCTCAAAGCCTTCGAGGAACACAATTAACATTTCCCATAACCCCATGCGTGTGTTATAATTTATAAAAAGACCTATCCCCCACCGGAGGCGATTTCCATGCGCAAAATCCTCAACATCGCCCGTTTTGCCATTCTTTTCAGCATCTTTATATCGGTTTTCGGAATCTATCTGGATATTCGTTTCGATCGAGACTGGGCGCAAAACATGGTGATTGCGATTTATTTCTACACATACATTTTTCATCCGTTGATTTTCTTCATCATCGGCAGGAGAATCATCCTTTCCACAAACGCCGAAAAGGTCCCTTTTTGTTTGTTGGTCATATTGCTGCTGTTGGCTATAGTACCTACCACTTATGTCATAGGTTTGAGCGCAGCGGATGGCTTTGGAATCTCCGGAGCGCTTGAAATTGTCTATCTTGTCTTCGAGTCTGCGGCGTTCCTCGCCGGCATACTGTTCTTTATTTATTACGTGCGGCGTTTCATTAAGAAAACCATTGTCAGCCGAGATTTGATTTCCATGCACCATTACTTGTTTGGGGCGATGATTTATTTCTATTTCGTCCGCTTGACGGTCATCTCGAGCATATTGCTCGCCCAACTTGAAATCTAAACACAAAACCTCCCGTTTTTGAGAAAACGGGAGGTTTTTTTAACGCTTACGCTCTTTGCTGGATATTTTCCAATAATGGAACGATTAAATCCAGCACCGACCGCTCTATCTTGCTTTTTTCCATCATGATGTGCAAGCGGTTTTTCTTATAAGACAGATGGATGAAACGAGAAAGGTTGCTGGCTTGTTCAAACAACATCTCCCCATGGATGTGGCGGGAAGCTTCTTCGCTCAACATGAATGTGATCTGTCTATTCGAATCGCGGGTTTTCTCGACGCCGGCCTTGACCGCTAGGTACTCATAAAGTTTTTCGAGCATGTAGTGCCGCAATTCCTCGGGAATCGGACCGAAGCGATCCTTGCATTCTTCAAGAAGCGCAACGTGGTCTTCCCGGTTTTTTTGCGCGGCGATTTTTTTGTGCAGTTCAATGCGCATGTCGTCGTCGGGTACGTATGATTTTGGAATCGACCGCGAAGCGGGGAGCTTGAGAGATTGCCTTTTCTCATCGGGAATTTCTTCTTCTTTGGCGGTTTCCTTGTGTTCTTTGTCAATCTCTTCTCGGAGAATTTCCATGAAAAGATCAATACCGACGCTGTCGATGAAACCGGATTGTTCGGTTCCAAGCAAATCCCCGGCCCCGCGTATGGCCAAATCCCGTTGGGCGATTTTGTAGCCGCTGCCAAGTTCTGTGAACTCTTTGATGGCCTGTAGGCGTTTGGCGGCTTCTTCGTTAAGTTGTTTTTGTTTTGCATACATCAAGTAGCTGTAGGCTATGCGGTTGCTTCTGCCGACCCGCCCGCGAATTTGGTAAAGCTGAGCAAGGCCCAAGCGATCGGCATCGTGAACAATTAGCGTATTGGCGTTAGGGATGTCGAGCCCGGTTTCAATGATGGTTGTGGACACCAAGACATCGAACTCATGGTCCAAAAATGAGCGCATTACCGCTTCTAGCTGCATTCGGTTCATCTGCCCATGTGCGACGCCGAAACGGGCGTCGGGAACCAAACGGCGAAGATCGTCGGCGACTTCTTCTATGCTCTCGATGCGATTGAAAAGGTAAAAGACTTGCCCGTGGCGCGCGAGCTCTCGCTCAATGGCGTCTTTGATGACGTGGTCGTTTCGGCGGAGAACATAGGTTTGAACCGGAAAGCGGTCTTTGGGTGGCGTTTCGATCAAGCTCATTTGTTTGACGTCGGTCATGGCCATTTGCAGGGTTCTTGGTATGGGGGTGGCCGAGAGAGATAGCACATCGATTTGGGTCTTGAGCTGCTTGATGCGTTCTTTGTGTTCGACGCCGAACCGTTGTTCTTCATCGACAATCAACAGGCCGAGATCCTTATAATTTATATCTCTTGAGAGAAGTCGGTGTGTGCCGATGACGACGTCGATAGAGCCTTTTTCGATGCCCTCGATGAACGTTTTTTGTTTGTGGCGGCGGACAAAGCGGTTGAGCAGCGCGATTTTGATGCCGTGTTGTTCTAGACGGTTTTTGAAAGTGTAATAATGTTGGCGTGAAAGAATGGTGGTCGGGGCTAGATACACGACCTGTTTGTTGTCTAATACGGCTTTGAAAGTAGCCCTGAGGGCGACTTCGGTCTTTCCGTATCCGACATCGCCGCAAATCAGGCGGTCCATCGGCAAGGGACGTTCCATATCCCGTTTAACGTCCTCGATGGCTTGGCGCTGATCATCGGTTTCTTCATAGGGGAATTCTGCCTCGAAGGCGGTCATGAGATCGTTGTCTTCGCTAAAAGCGAAGCCCTTGGCTTTTTGCCTTTGAGCGTAAAGATCGATCAAATGTTTGGCAATGTCTTTGGCTTTTTTTCGTACTCGTCGTTTGGTTTTGGCCCATTCGGCGCTGCCAAGCTTGTTTAATCTCGGAGTAACGCCTTCGTGGGACACGTATTTTTGGATGAGATGCACGCTCTCTACGGGAATATAGAGCTTGTCGTCGCCTCGATAGGCGATAACGATATAATCGTTGGTGGCGTTTTGCACTTCCATGGTTTCAACGCCCAAAAAACGGCCGATACCATGATCATAGTGCACAATGAGGTCGCCTTTTTCCAAGGATTTGACAGAAGAGATGGATTCGCTTTCCTTGAACACTTTCCTGCGTTTCTTTTTGTGGGCCGGGGTAATTTTTTTATAGATGTCCCGATCAGAAAGCAAGACAAACGATGTGTCGAACCATTCAAAAGAAAGAGGATTGTCGACAACGCTAAGATTGATCGCTTTTTCGAAAGGAGAATCTTCGGCGCCGAGTATCTTAAACGGCACTTGCCCATCGAGCACGTCGCGCAGTTTGTCGAGACGTTTTTCCTCGCTTAATGTGATCAGAACCGTGACATGCCCTGCATACCGTTTCAAGTCCTTGATCAGCATTCTGATGTCGTTTCCGTAGCGAATGCTCTCCTTCGCACGCAAGGAAAGGACTTCTTGGGATTTTCTCTTCATGGGCAATGGATTGATCGCCACGCGTTTATCATAAGGAACTCGGTCTAGGTCTTTCATGAAAGAGAATCCGAGTTTTGGATAATCTTCGTTTTCCATCATCCACGAGGCGAGGTCTTCCCTTATTTGAGCATAGGACGCCTCGATTTTCTCATGGTTTAGCGTAATCAGAAGCGGTTCTTGTAAGTAATCGGTGACGGTTGAGAGTTTGACATCCGCGAAGGCCATGTAACGAGCCAATTTGTCTTGGTTTTCGCGATTCTCCAGTTCTTCGAGTTCTTCATTGACCCGTTCTCTGGTCGTCTCGGAGTAATCGTTTTTGTTTAATTCCTTGCGAACGTTCTCTTGTATGGCAAGAAGCGTGTCGTCGTTAAAGAAAAACTCCGTTCGAGGCACAAGGGTGAACGATGTGATTTTGTCCAGCGAGCGTTGTGTATTCACGTTGAAGGTTCGAAGAGAGTCGATTTCGGTATCGAAGAAATCGATGCGTACGGGATGGTCGTAGCCGGGAAGATAAAGGTCGAAAATGCTCCCTCTTTGGGCGAAATCCCCCACTTTTTCAACGTTTGATGCGGCTTGATAGCCAAGCTGCACAAGTTTGTTCTTGAACGCGTCAAGGTCGACATCGTCTCCAACCCTATACGTTTCATAGGATTTGAGAAACGCTTCCTTAGGAAGCATGTATTTGACCAAACCCGTGGTATGCGTCACTACTAGGTTTTGCTTTTGTTCAAGCAGGGTCCTGATGGTGAAAAGCCTTTGAAACTTCAACTCTTCGCTCATCGCAAGCATGTCCGTCGTCAGAAATTCGTCCTGTGGAAAAAACGACACTCTTTGGTTGTTCAGTTCGTTCAACGTGTCGTAGGTTTTTTGCGCATGGTAGAGGTTGTGGTTGACGACCAAAACGTCCCTTTGCGTTTCTTTGAACAACGCGTAAATCAAAAATACGCTTAAGGCGTCTGTCGAGTGAGGCAATTCGACGGTCCTCCGCGTTTCTACCGTGCGAAGAAGTTTTTGGAAAAACTCTGTTTTTTTCAGGTGCGAAAGCAATTGGTCCATAAAATTACCTCCACGCACTCAAGCGAACAACCCCAAAAAGAGGGGGTGTTCGCCTGCTTGCGATTTTGAGTTTGTCAGTTGAAGGTGTTCATAAGGGCGTTGAACAGTTCGCCTTTTGCGAACTTATCGATGATTCGTTTTACCGTGTTTATGCTTTCAACGACGGCATCGCCCTCGCTTTTGTGAAAGCGGCTTAGTACATAATTGCGCGAATCGGCGCCTTCAGGAGAGCCAATGCCGAAACGTACCCTCTTAAAATCGTCGCTGCCGAGATGGCCGATGATGGATTGAACGCCTCTATGGCCTCCGGCGCTTCCTCTTGGCCGCAATCGCAGTTTCCCGGTAGGCAAATCGAGGTCGTCGTAGACAACAAGCATATCTTCCATGTCGATGTCGTAAAAATTCAACGCGGCTTGGACGCTGTTGCCGGAATTGTTCATGAATGTCTTTGGTTTTAAGAGGACGGCGTTTTCATACCTGGCGACTTCGCCGAAACATTTCTTTTGGCGTTTGAAGGATAGTTTGTGTTCGCTTGCGAACGCCTCTAAGCATAGAAAGCCGATGTTGTGGCGTGTGCGGGCGTATTTTCTGCCGGGGTTTCCCAAACCGACGATCAACTTCATTTTTCTTTGGGTTTGATGACGACGTAGCGTTTTTGGCGTTCGCCTTCGCTTTTGGTAATCACATCACGCCAATCGGCAAGCTTGGTGTGAATGATACGACGTTCGTAGGCGTTCATGGGATCAAGTTTAGCGGCCGTTTTGGTTTTGGCCACTTCCTTGGCGGTCTTTGTGGCAAGTATTTCAAGCTGTCGGCGACGGTTTTCCTTGTAGCCGCCGATGTCGACGAATACGATCAGTCTCTCTTCGGTGAAAATGTTCAAGAGATTTCGCATATACACCTGAAGACTGTCTAAGGTTTTTCCGTTTTTGCCGATCATAACGGGATTCGCATCGGTGCTGATATGGAAGCGGACTTCGCTTTCGTTTGGCGTTTCGACGTTGATTTCCGCATCGATGCCCATATCGGCAAAGAGTGTTTTTAAAAGGTTGTGTCCAAATGTTGCGGGGTCGACATTGACCGTCGCTTCAACATGATAGGATTTTTTAAACCCGAACATGCCACGTTTTTCGGTCGTGTCGAAATCAATATAATCGCGATGCACTCGAAGAAGCGTTTCCGCTTGGGTTTTTGCCTCTTCAAGGCTTTTCGCTTCAAAAGTTACGTTTTTCATCATAGCCGCTCCTAAGCCGTTTCTTTATCGGCAAAGAATTTCTTGTACTGCTGTTTTCGGTTGACGCTTGTTTGCAAGAATTGGAACAAGTTCCCCACAATCCAGTAAAAGGCGATGCCTAGGTTGGTAAAAGCAATGCTTGTAAGCATGATGACCATGAAATACATGACGTACTTCATCGTTTTTTGCGTCTGTTCTTGTTGTGCGGACTGGTATTTCTTGTTTTGCAAGTACTCCGGTCTCCGCATTGCATAGCGTTGATAGAGGAACATCGTAATACCGACCAAGCCCGCCATCAAGAAGAACTGCCAGTTTTGAATCAAAGAGAAGCCATCCGGATTCGCTTCAAAATCAAACCAAAGGAACTGATAATTCAGGTTTGCATACGCTTCGGTCATGGTTATTCTGCGTACGACTTGATACATGGCGATGAAAATCGGCATCTGCAAAAACGGAAGAAGACAGCCTAAGGGATTGATGTTGTACTTACGGTAAATTTCCAACATTTCCTGTTGCATTTTGCGCTGGCTGGCCTCGTCTTTCTTGTCTTGGTACTTCTCTTTGAGCCGTTCAATTTCCGGTTGAGCGATTTGCATATTGGCACTCATTGCGGTGCTCTTTGAATAAATCGGCCAACCGACAATTCGGATTAGCAGTGTGACAGCCATCAATCCGACGATGTAATGTCCGCCGGCGGCTTGGCTGATGTTGTAGATGAGGTCGGCAATTCGGGCCACAATCCATTGGACCCAACCAAATCCGCCGCCTTCACCTATGGGTAGGTTATAGTGTTCGGTGTCACAGCCAGAAAGCGTCAACACCATAAACATAACCGCAATCATCATGAAAATCTTCGTTGTGCGCTTCATTTTTTCACTCCTATATTGTGTTTTCTTAATAATTTGTGCAGTTCTTGTTTCATCTGTGTGTATGAAAGCTTCGCCGCATGGACGTGTACAATGATGAAAACGTCCACGCTGTCTTGGATACGCGCTTCATGCAGAATCATACGCAACCTTCGTTTGGCCCAATTTCGCCTCACCGCTTTGCCGAATTTTTTGGAAACGCTCAACGCATATCGGAAATGCGGCAAAGGGTTTTTGGAGGCGTACACGCTGAAATAAGCATTTTTTCGTACTTTTCTTTGATTAAGCACAGCCTTGATTTCGTCGTTTTTTTTGATGCGGTACTTCTTTTTCAAGTTCCATCACGTCCTCATCGGAATAAAAAAACACCTAAAAACGAATCTTTTCAGGTGTTTGGCAGGTAATTAAGATCAAAGTTTAAGATTCGCTTTTAGGCCGAAAGACGGGTGCGTCCTTTTCCGCGGCGTCTGGAGAGTACGCGCTTTCCACTAGAAGAAGACATTCTTTTGCGAAATCCGTGTTTTTTGTTTTTTCTGCGTTTGTTCGGTTGATAAGTGCGTTTCATGAAAGCACCTCCTATTCGTCAATAAAAACCACGCTTTCAAATTATATACAATTACGCTTCGTGTGTCAACCGATATTTGTTGAAGCGTCGATTTGAAAAGATTTTAAAGAAGTTTTCCACATTCGAAAACGGCATAATCTCAATGTTTCTACATTCACGAATGTGGAAATGTGAAAATGTAGAAAAGGCTGTTTTGTGGAATTGTTGAAAGCTCGTTTTATGGCTTTATAAAGAGCATAATCACACTTATATCATTGTGAAGAAGGGTGTGAAATCAGAAAGTTTTCCACATTTTTTGTTGATAAATATTTGTTTTTTTTCTCAAATTGGTGTGCTAGAATAGAGACACGTTAACGGGGGTGAACCACCATGCAAGAACATGTGCACGAACATGTGAATATTTGGCAAGAAGTCAAAGGGCAGCTGGAAATGCAGCTTGAGGACAATACGTACGAGGAAATTTTCAACTCAGTCGATTCAGTGTTCAAGGTGAAGAACAATTTCATCTATCTCCTCGTGGAAAACGATTTTATCAAGCGGCGCATCGAGCTGCTTTATTTACAGCGTATGAACCGCTTGCTAGAAAATTACGTCGACGAGCGCTACGAATACCGAATCATCACCAAAAAACAAGCGGAAGAAGAACTAAACAAAGCCAAATCGTACGATATCCGCACACCCGAAGACGTTGAACAAAAAGAGATGTATGTCCGTTCCAACCTAAACCCCTCTTATACGTTCAGCAATTTTGTTGTGGGAAACTCCAATCGCCTGGCCTATACCTCTTCTATCAAAGTCGCCGATCAACCGGGCATTGTCGCCAACCCTTTATACATATTCGGAGACGTCGGGCTTGGAAAAACACACCTTATGCAGTGCGTGGGCAACTACATCCTTGAAGGCGACATCAACAAAAGAGTTCTCTATGTTAAAGCCGATCAGTTCGTCGAAGATTACGTGCGCTATTCAAGCAAGAAAAAATACAACGAGTTCAACGCAATGTATCGAAACGTCGATGTTTTGCTTGTGGATGACATCCAGTTTCTTGCCAAAAAAGAGAAATCCCAAGAAGAATTTTTCAAACTCTTTGAACAGCTTCACAACGAGCAAAAACAAATCGTAATCACATCGGACCGCAAAGCGTCTGATCTTCGCGATATCATGTCACGCTTGACTTCGCGTTTTTCCTGGGGCGTTACGGTCGATATCAACCGCCCCGACTTAGACCATCGCATCAAAATTCTTGAAAAGAAACTGATGGCGGAAACCAGCGAAACCAATCTCATGCCCACCAAAGTCATCGAATACATCGCCAGCGTTTTCGACAACAACGTCCGAGAACTTGAAGGAGCGTTAAAGCGCGTGCTCTTCTATTGTACTGCTTTCGATTACGATTTTACCATAAAAAACGCTGAAATCGCCTTAGAAAATCTAATAAAACCAAAGCGCCACAACCAAGACTTTGTCCGTGACAAGGTCCGCAACGTACTAAGCGTCGTAAGCGATTATTACAACATCTCCACAAGCGATCTTGTTTCGAAAAAACGTGCCCGACAATACCTCTACCCTCGACAAATCTCAATGTACTTAATCAAAGAAATGTTCGACCTCCCCTACAAGCGCATTGGCTCTTATTTCAGCAATCGTGACCATTCTACCGTGATGCATTCTGTCGAAAAAATCGGCAACGATTTGCAATTGGACAAAGATGTGCATGTAGATGTTGAAAAACTGAAGCACAAATGTGGAGAAAAGTGACAAAAAAACTCGCATAAACCGCTTAAAATATGGTATAATTGTATGGTAAAAGGTTGTTTTTCCACATTTCCACCGTGCATAATAACCAATAATTAAAAGAATAAAGAAATTATATAGAGGTGATCGCATGCGCATTCAGGTCAACAAAGACAAGCTTCTTTACCATCTTCTAATCGCCCAAAAAGCGCTCTCAAGCAAAACCCCGAACCCTGCGCTACAAGGAATCAAGCTTGAAGTGAAAGACGGAACGATGGTTCTGACGACCAGCAATTCCGATATCTCCATAAGAGTCCAGCTTGAAGATAACGGTCTGGAAGTGGAAAAAGAGGGAACAGTCTTGGTTCCTGGAAAATATTTCATTGAGATTGTCCGGAAGCTTGACGGGCAAACGGTTTCTCTTACCGAAGGAGAAGACAACCTTTTACGCATCGAAGCGGACCACTCCGACATAACGTTGAACCTTTTGGATTTGGAAGACTATCCGGAGCTGCATTTCAAAGAGAAAGAAGATTTCCTTAAAATCAAAGTCCGGACGCTTAAAACAATAATCCGTCAAACCGCTTTTGCGACCTCTTCTATTGAAAACAGACCAATCCTCACAGGCGTCAACTTCACCATTGATGGCGAAGAACTTGAAGGAGTGGCCACCGACAGCTACCGTTTGAGCCAGAAAAAGATTTCGCTTGAAGAATCATACGATCCGATGAACGTCGTCATTCCAGGCAAAAGCTTAGAAGAACTTATGAAAATTTTAGAAGACAATCAAGAAGAGGTGGAGGTTCATTTCGATCAAAACCGCGTCCTCTTCAAGTACAACAACGTCCTTTTCCTCTCAAGGCTTTTGGAAGGAAACTATCCCGAAACCGGAAAACTTATACCTCAGGAATACCCCGTGCAAATCAAATTCAACAAAGAACAACTGATCACCTCTATTGAACGAGCCAGTTTGCTTTCAAGCAGGGATGGGCAAAACGCCATTGTCAAACTCAACGTTCGACAAGACAACGTCGTTGAAATATCTTCAAATTCCCCTGAAATCGGTCGTGTGCTCGAAGAGATTCACCCGGTCGATGAGATTGTCGGATCGCCCATTAAAATCGCGTTCAGCTCGAAATATGTTCTTGAAGCGTTGAAAGTTTTCAATTCTAGCGAAATTATCGTGAAATTCACCGGCGAGATACGACCCTTTGTCATGACCGGCGAATACGACGAAGATATGTTGCAACTCGTGCTCCCCGTCAAAACAGATTAAAAAACCACAGAAATGTGGTTTTTTTTTGGCCAATTACGCGCGCGGGCGTTGTCTTTATTATTAACATATAGTATACTATATATAGTAATTATTATATATAAGAAAGAGTGATTGGATGAAGACCGTAAAGATCTCAACGCCTTATATAACTTTAGGGCAGTTCTTAAAATATATAGACATCGCGTCATCCGGAGGCGCCGTGAAAAGCATTCTGCGAGAAAACAAAATACGGGTCGATGGCGAAATCGAAACGCGTCGTGGAAAAAAACTGTATCCTGGATCTACCGTGTCGTTAGAAGACGAAACCGCCTTCCGCATCGAAGCCGGTCATGATTAGGGAGTTACGCCTAAAAAGCTTTCGCATCTACGACGCTCTTTTTATGGAATGCAATCCCTCTTTGAACATCATCGTCGGCGACAACGCTCAAGGCAAGACGAGCATCATTGAGGCGATTTACACGCTCGGGTTGACAAAGTCGCATAAAACAGCCAAAGACTTTCCGTTGATCAAAAACGGAGCCGATTATGCGAAGATTTTTGCCAAGACAACCCTTAAAAACCGAGACGCCGAGCTGGAAATCGTTTTTTCTAAAGAGGGAAAAAAAGCCAAATACAACCACATCGACCACCCTCGGCTCAGCGATTACATAGGGTATATGAACGTTGTCATGTTTGCGCCGGAAGACTTGGATTTGATCAAAGGGAGCCCCTCCGAGAGGAGGCGCTTTCTAGATTTGGAAATTGGACAGGTAAACCGTCATTACGTCTACCACCTAAACCAGTATAAAAAATTGCTTAGAGAGCGAAACGAGCATTTAAAAGCCCTCAATAAGAAACACGCGAACGCGGATGAGCTTCTTGACGTCCTCGACGAACAACTCATGCATTATGGTACGAAAATCATTCAGTCCAGAAAGAGCTTTATCGAAACATTGCGCAAGAAGTTGCAGCCCATTTATGAGGCATTGAGTGGTGAGAAAGTCGTCAAACTCCTTTATGAGCCCTCGGTAACTGAAGATTCGTTTAAAACCGAATTGGGCAAAAAACGACGTCTAGATTTTCTCACCGGAGCCACTTCCGTAGGCCCCCACCGAGACGATTGCGGATTTTATTTTGAAGAGGACGACGTCAAAAGAATTGCTTCGCAAGGGCAAATACGAACGCTTGCTTTAGCCATCAAACTGGCGGTGGTCGCCATCATCAAAGAGTACAAGGGCCAACCACCAATCGTCTTGCTTGACGATGTGTTCAGCGAACTGGACGAATCGAGGCAAAACAAACTCATGAATCTTTTGGAACCGGAAACCCAGGTGTTTATCACCGCCACTTCGGTGGGCGATATGCACCTCAAAGGTCTGAAACAATACAAACTGTTTACCGTAGAACAAGGAACTATCAAAGGAGTGAGCACGCATGGACATTAAAAAAAACAAGTACGACTCGAAAAACATTCAAATCCTCGAAGGGCTTGAAGCCGTCAAAAAGCGCCCGGGAATGTTTATCGGATCAACAGGCCCTCGCGGGCTTCATCATTTGGTTTGGGAAATAGTCGACAACGCCGTCGATGAAGCTTTGGCGGGCTACGCTAGCGAAATCGACGTGGAAATATTCGAAGACGACATCGTTCGAGTCACCGACAACGGACGAGGAATCCCCGTGGACACCCATCCGAAAACGGATCTTCCCGCCGTAGAAACCATTTTGACCACCTTGCACGCCGGTGGGAAATTCGACAACGAAACCTATAAAGTTTCCGGCGGGCTTCACGGAGTCGGAGCAAGCGTTGTCAACGCGCTCAGCGAATGGTTTGAAGTGGAAATTCACCGAGACGGGACCGAATATTACCAACGTTATGAAAAAGGCATCACCCAATGCCCTCTCGAAGAGCGCGGCCAAACGGACAAGACCGGTACGGCCATCACATTCAAAGCCGATGCCGATGTGTTTACCGAAACCACGCATTACGATTTTGAGACCCTCCGCTTGCGTATCCAGCAAATGGCTTTTTTGAACAAAGGCATTGCGTTTACCATTGAAGACAAACGGACGCACGAACATCGTTTTGAGCGCTTTCACTACGAAGGGGGCATCCGCGAGTACGTCGAATACTTGAACAAAAACAAAGAACTTCTTCATAAAAACGTCATTTATGCGGAAGGCTCGCAAGACGACATCGTGGTTGAAATTGCCATGCAATACAACAATTCCTTCTCACAAAACATCTTTCCTTTCGCCAACAACATCCACAACCCCGAGGGAGGCACCCACGAAGAAGGATTCAAAATGACCCTTACCAGGGTTTTGAACAGCTACGGTCGCAACAACAACCTTTTCAAGAAGGACGAGGCTTTGCAAGGGGAAGACACGCGTGAAGGTTTGACGGCGATCATCAGCGTCAAACACCCCGATCCGCAATTCGAAGGACAAACGAAGGCAAAACTCGGAAACACCGAAGTGAGGCGCATCGTCGCACAGGTTTTGAGCGAAGGCCTCGATCGGTATTTGATGGAAAACCCTGCCGAGGCCAAAATCATCGTCGAAAAAGCCCTGCTCGCCTCGCGCGCAAGAATCGCAGCGAAAAAGGCCCGAGAAGCAACCAGACGAAAAAGCCCTCTTGATGGGCTTGGCTTCGCTTCGAAACTCGCCGATTGCCGCGAGAAAGACCCGGCAAAGGCGGAACTTTATATCGTCGAGGGCGACAGTGCGGGGGGCAGCGCCAAACAAGGAAGAGACTCCGGGTTCCAAGCGATTCTGCCTTTGCGGGGGAAAGTTTTGAACGTTGAAAAAGCCCGCATGGACAAAATCGTCGCCAATAAAGAAATCCTGTCGATGATTCAAGCGTTCGGCACCGGCATCGGCGACGATTTCAATCCCGATTTTGTCCGCTATCAAAAAATCGTCATCATGACCGACGCCGATGTCGACGGCGCTCATATCCGGACATTGCTTTTGACGTTCCTTTTCCGGCATATGAAGCCCCTCATCGAAAGAGGCTATGTCTATATCGCGCAACCGCCCCTTTACAAACTGCAAATCGGCAAAAAGGTCGATTACGCCTTCACCGAAGCGGAGATGGAGCGCAAACAACAAGAACTTCCGAAACGAGCACAAACACAACGATACAAAGGACTGGGGGAGATGAACGCCCAGCAGCTATGGGAAACCACCATGGACCCAAGCAGCCGCACCCTCCTCAAAGTGACGCTTGAAGACGCGTTGGAGGCCGACCACCTCTTCAGCATGCTGATGGGGGATGAAGTCGCGCCTAGAAAAGATTTCATCCAAAAAAACGCCGAATACGTGAAAAATCTGGACATTTAGGAGCGAAAATATATGGACGCAATGAAACCGACGGATTTCGATAAGATCAACGACATCAACATCAGCAGCGAAATGAAAACATCGTTCATGTCTTACGCCATGAGCGTCATTGTTTCCCGCGCCCTTCCCGATGTGCGAGACGGCATGAAACCCGTCCACCGAAGAATTCTTTACGGCATGGAAGAGTTGGGCGTGCTGCCTGAAAAATCCTACAAAAAATCGGCCCGCATCGTCGGGGATGTCATGGGTAAATACCATCCCCACGGCGATTTGGCCATTTACGACGCCATGGTGCGCATGGCCCAAGTTTTTTCCTATCGCTACCCTTTGGTCAACGGGCACGGAAACTTCGGTTCCGTCGACGGCGACGGGGCGGCGGCGATGCGCTACACCGAAGCGAAGATGAGCAAAATCTCCGTAGAGATGCTCAAAGACATCCGCAAAGAAACGGTAGATTTTGAAGAAAACTACGACGGGACCGAAAAAGAACCCACGGTTTTGCCGGCGAAATTCCCTAATTTGCTAGTCAATGGTGCAACCGGCATCGCCGTAGGCATGGCGACCAACATTCCGCCGCATAATCTCACCGAAATCGTGAACGGCATTTTGGCCTACATAGACAACAACGATTTGACCTTGGACGATTTGATGGAGCACATCCAAGGACCCGATTTCCCAACAGGGGCAACCGTCACCGGCGTTTCCAGTTTGCGCGAAGCGTATGAAAGCGGTTCAGGGTCAATCAAAGTCCGAGCCAAGGCCGACATCACAAAAACATCCACCGGAAAACAAGTCATCACAGTCACCGAAATTCCCTATCAGGTCAACAAAACCCGCCTAATTGAGAAAATCGCCGACTTGGCCAAGGAAAAACGCATTGAAGGCATCACGGACCTACGCGACGAATCCAATCGAGACGGCATCAAGATCATCATTGAACTGCGAAAGGACGTCAACGCCGAAGTAACCCTAAACAATCTTTACAAGCACACGCCATTGCAAACGTCTTTCGGCATAAACATGCTGGCGCTTGTGGATGGGAGACCGCAAGTTCTTTCGCTCAAAGACACCATCCGGCACTACGTCGACCACCAAGTCGAAGTTTTGACTCGCAAAACGGTCTACGACCTCGACAAGGCCCGCGCCCGTGCCCATATCCTTGAAGGCCTCTTGCGCGCCCTCTCCGATATTGACGCGGTGATCGAGGTCATCAAACAAGCTTACGACGACGCCGAAGAACAATTGATGGAAAAATTTTCGATGAGCGAAGCCCAAGCGAAAGCAATTCTTGAGATGAGGCTTCGCAAACTTACCGGCCTTGAGCGAGAAAAAATCGACCAAGAACTAAAAGATCTCCGGGAAAAAATCACCGAATACGAAGCCATCCTCGCCAGCGAAGAGAAAAAGCTTGAAACCATCAAAGAGGACTTAATCGCCATTCGCGACCAGTACGGAGACGATCGACGAACCTCGATATCTTTGGCCCTTGATCTCGACCTTGAAGACGAGGACCTGATTCCCGAAGAGGACGTCATCATCACCATTACCCAAGCGGAATACTGCAAACGGATGAACGCTGAAACCTATCGCACGCAAAACCGCGGCGGCAAAGGTATGACGGGCATCAAGATGCATGACGACGATGCGGTCGAACACATCGTATACACCTCGACCCACGATTACTTGCTGTTTTTCACGAACTATGGCCGTGTTTACAAAATCAAAGGGTACAAGATTCCCGTCTTCGGACGCACTTCGAAAGGCTTGCCTCTTGTGAACATCCTCGAACTTGAAGAAGGAGAAACTTTGCAGGCCGTCGCCCCCATCAAAAGCTTTGACGACGACCAGTATCTTTTCTTCGTCACCAAAAACGGCTTGGTCAAACGCACCAACACAAACGAATATCAAAACATACGTTCTTCAGGCATTCGCGCCATCAATTTGCGCGAAAACGATGAATTGCTTGATGTGAAGCTGACACATGGCGATCAAGACATCGTCATCGGCGCAAGCAACGGAAAAGCGATTCGTTTCAATGAAAACGACGCTCGTCCGATGGGCCGCGTCGCGACCGGTGTTCGGGGCATCAAACTGGCTCCGAAAAACCAAGTCGTCGGCGCCGCGCTGGTTGAAGACGAAGAGTGCGAGATATTGATTGTTACCGAAAACGGCTACGGAAAGAGAACCAAAGTCGGCGAGTACCGCACGCAAAACCGCGGAGGCAAAGGCGTCAAAACGTTGAACATAACCGATAAAAACGGACAACTCGTACGCTTAAAAGGCGTCCGAGGCGACGAAGACCTCATTCTCTTTACCGACAAGGGCACAATGATTCGCATGCCCATTTCGCAAATCTCCTGCAGTTCCCGCGCCACACAAGGCGTAAGGCTGATGCGTCTTCACGAGGATCACACCATCGCCAGCGTCGCCGTCGTTCCCGCTCATGAGAACGAAGAGGACCCAACGGATGAGGAAACCGAAACGATGGAAGAAACCGTCATGGAATCCTTGCTCGAAGATGCGCCTGAAGAATCTTAAAACGTTTAGGCTGAGCGATTGACAAAGACCTTTGGATTTGCTACACTTTACGTATCAAAGCGATGAAGAGGCCAAGTAGTCTTCAATAAACCTTCAAAGAGAGCCGGTGGCGCTGCGAACCGGCAGGTCGGAAGACGAAATCTACCTTGGAGCGGAAGCAAACCTTCCCGGTTTCGTGCCGTTAACACGACTGAGTGGGTGCTTTATGCACCAACCGGGGTGGCAACACGGGTATAAGACTCGTCCCTTCAGGGGCGAGTTTTTTTATTCAAACAACCGGCAATCAAAGGAGGAATGACGATGCTGGACATAAGATATGTACGCGAGCATTTGGATGAAGTGATCGAGCGACTCAACAAACGAGGTGAAGATTTTTCACACCTTAGGGATTTGGTTGAAGCCGACGAAAAAAGGCGGAGCCATATCGCCCAAATCGAGTCCTTGAAAGCCAAAAGAAACGAAATTAGCAAAAAAATCGGCGCCTACAAGCGGGAAGGAAAAGATTCCGCCCCCTTGCTTAAAGAGGTGGAAAGCGGAAAAGCGCAAATCCGCGAACTTGAAGAGAAGCTGGATGAACTAGAAAACCACATCAAAAACACGCTGCTGAACACGCCCAACCTTCCGCATAAGGACATTCCCCACGGGAAAGACGACTCCGAAAACGTGGAATTACGAAAATGGGGGGAGAAGACGTCTTTCGATTTTGAAGTCAAACCGCACTGGGACATCGCGGCGGCGCTTGACATCCTCGACTTTGACCGAGCCGCAAAAATGGCGGCTAGCCGATTCGTGGTGTATAAAGACCTTGGGGCACGTCTTGAACGGGCGCTCATCAATTTCATGATGGACATGCACGCCAACGAACATGGATACCGGGAAATATTGCTCCCCTATATCGTCAACGAAACGTCCATGATGGCGACCGGACAATTCCCGAAATTCACCGACGACGCATTCAAACTCACCGACGAACGCGGCCTTTATCTCAACCCCACCGCCGAAGTCCCGGGCATCAACATGCACCGCGACGAAATTCTCTCCGCAGAGGATTTGCCCATACAGTATGTCGCCTTCACCACCGCGTTTCGACAAGAAGCCGGAAGCGCCGGCCGAGATACAAGAGGCATTATCCGTCAGCATCAATTCAACAAGGTCGAGCTCATCAAGTTCGCAACGCCCGACACTTCTTACGATGAACTGGAGAAAATGCTTGAAAACAGCGAAAACGTCTTAAAAGCGTTGAATCTTCCCTACCGTGTTGTGGAAATATGTTCCGGCGATCTCGGCTTCGCCATGGCCAAGACCTATGACATCGAAGTCTATATTCCCTCGTACGACACGTACCGTGAAATCGGCAGCATCTCAAACGCCGAAGATTTCCAAGCACGAAGAGGAAACATCCGTTATCGTCCCCAAAAAGGCAGCAAGCCGGAACTATTGCACACGTTGAACGGATCCGGGCTTGCCGTAGGCCGCACGGTTGTGGCCATACTGGAAAACTACCAACAAAAAGACGGTTCCGTGAAAGTGCCCGAAGCCTTAGTGCCTTACATGAACACGGACGTCATCAAATAGGAGGAAAAACATGTTGAAAAAACAAGACGGTTTCACCCCGAACAAAGAATCGAAAAACATCGTGCTGTTTCAAAACCCTGACTCCGAGCTTTTCCAAACCCTCAACGACAAATTGAACCAAAAGCTATCTTCGCTTGACGCATCAAAAATGCACACCGTGCACACTTTGGAAAATTTGCCCATGGAAAAGGTTTATCTTCTCGGCGGGAAAACCTTCGAGGATTCGGAAAAACGCGATAAGACGTTGAAACAAGTATGCGACATCGAAGAAGAAACCCTGATTCTATTGGATACTTTTCCCGCAGAGTCCATCTCGCTTGCCATCGAAAAAACGCTATATCACCTTTATCGCTTCAACCGCTTCAAACAAAAAGACAAAAAAGACGAAGCGGTTGTATATTACACGGTTTCACAAGAACATGAAGACGCCGTAAACGAAGGGTTTGTCTTTGGCGAAGCCATCAACAACACCAGAGAACTCGTCAACACTCCGTACAATTTTCTCAATGCGGAAAAACTCGCCGAATACGCAAAGAATCTTGAACGTTTCGAAAATATCAAGGTTCGGATACTTGAAAAAGGGGATTGCGAACAATTGAACATGGGCGCTTATCTAGGAGTCAACGCCGGCAGCAAAGACGCCCCGAAATTCATTCACGTTGAATACGAAAACGCTCCCGACAGCAAAGAAAAGACCGCGTTGGTCGGCAAGGGCATCATGTATGATACCGGCGGCTATTCCCTAAAATCCGTTAAAGGCATGCCGACGATGAAATGCGACATGGGCGGCGCGGCCACCGTGCTTGGCGCGATCGAAGCCATCGCCCGCATGGGATACAAAGCCAACGTCAGCGTCATGATCGCCGCCACCGACAATCGCATTGGCGATCATGCCCATGTTCCCGATGATATCCTGAGAGCCGCATCGGGGCACACCATCGAAATCATCTCCACCGACGCAGAAGGACGGCTGACATTGGCCGACGCCCTTTGGTACGCTCAAGAAAAAGGCGCAAGCCGCATCGTTGACATCGCCACATTAACCGGCGGCGTCGTGGCCGCTTTGGGGACTTACCATACCGGAGCCTTCACAAACAACGAAGACTTCTACTCTTTGTTGTCTCAGACCGCAAAAGACTCGAATGAAAAGATATGGCGCTTACCCGTCGACAAGGCGCATCACGACACCTTGAAAAGTCCGTACGCCGATATCAAAAACAGCGGAGGACGCATGGCGGCGGCTTCTGTGGCCGCGGCATTCCTCGAAACATTCGTCCAAAAGGACATCCCTTGGATTCATCTGGACATTGCAGGGACGGCGTACGAAGAGAAAAAAGGCGCTAGCGGCGTGATGGTCAAGACTTTGGCGAAAATGTTTGCATAAAAAAAGGCGAAAATTTCGCCTTTTTTTTACATCGCGTTTAACGCTTTGGTAATCGCTTCTTGAACTTCTAGATAATCTTCTTTTTTATAATCGTTTTGGCGGTCGATTGTGGTGAGCGTCATACCGTCGTTTTCATAACGGGGGATTAAGTGGACATGAAAATGAAACACGCTTTGAAGCGGCTTGTCGTTGTTGTTGATTACGTTTAAGCCAATGGGGTTGAACGCTTTTTTAAGCGCGTTGGCTATTTTCGGGATTCGGCTGAAGATTGCTTCAGCGTCTTCTTCGCTTAATTCATAGATGTTTTTGACGTGCTTCTTGGGCACAACGAGGGTATGGCCTTTGGTGCCTTGGGTAATGTCCAAAAACGCAAAAATTTGGTTGTCTTCGTACAGTTTGTAAGAGGGGATGTCGCCCTTGATGATTTTGCAAAAGATACAGTCCATGAGACTACCTCCCTTGTTCTTTTTTAATGATGGTGTATATGTCGTCCGGAGTGTTCAATATGTAGTCCGCTCCGGCATCTTCCAAAACTTGACGGCCTTTGATGCTCCAACCTACGCCGGCGCTTATAACACCCGCGTTTTTGCCCGCGGCGATATCGCCGGGGTTGTCCCCGATCATGATGACTTGTTCTGCGTTGGGAAAGCATTCCAACGCTTTGTATACGCTCTCCGGGTCGGGTTTTGGGCGTTTGACTTGATCCAAAGTAACCACGCAATCGAAAAGTTTGTGCAATCCGAAATGCTCGATGCTCGGTTGGGCGGATTCTTCGAATTTGCTGGTTACAATGGCTAAGTTGTATCCTTTGTTTTTCAACGCTTTTAGCAAGTGCAAGATTCCATCGTACAACTTGAAGTGCTCTTGTTCATGTTTACGGTAATAATACAAATAGCTGTCGATCAACCGCTGCAAATGCTCCTCGTTTTCGGCGTAATGAGAGAGCGTGTCCTCTAATGTCGGCCCTATCTGCTCGACAATCTTGTCGCGAGAGATGTTACGGTTGGGAACGTTTTTTTGGTACGTATATTGGTAGCTTTGAATAATAATTTCGTTCGAATCTACGATGGTGCCGTCCAAATCGAAAAGGAATGTGTTGAGTTTTGTCATCTAATCACCTACAATCATTCTAACACGGATGGCAGAAAAGGTCACACTAACGATTGTAAATAGGGCGGAAATTTACTATAATAAGCTTGATAAGGAGTGATGTTATGTCAATTATAGAGGCACTAAAAGAAAGGGTCCAAGGAAAAGACATCCGAATCGTTTTTCCTGAACCGGAAGACAAAAGAATTGCCCAAGCGGCCAACAAATTGGCGGCCGAGGGAGTTTTAACACCGATACTTGTCGGGGACCCTGCGACAATCGAAGAAGATGTTTCGGCATGCGAAGTGATCAACCCTGAGACATCGGAACTTTATAACGAATTAGTCCAAGCCTTGGTTGAAAGACGCGCAGGAAAGTGCACATACGAAGAAGCGCAAGAGCTTTTAAAAAAACCGAATTATTTCGGCACGATGTTGGTGTATACGAACCGCGCAGAAGGTCTTGTTAGCGGTGCGGCTCATTCTACCGGAGACACCGTCCGACCGGCGCTGCAAATCATCAAGACCAAACCGGACGTTTCTAAAACGTTTGGGTATTTCCTCATGGTACGGGGCGAAGAAAAATATATCATGGCCGATTGCGCCATAAACCCCGAACCTGAAGCCGCCGACTTGGCCGAATTCGCCATTGAAAGCGGAAAAGCCGCAAAAATGTTCGGGCTGGACCCAAAAGTCGCGCTTTTGTCTTTTTCCACGAATGGCAGCGCCGTAACCGACGATACCAAAAAAGTCGTCAAAGCGGTCCGGTTGGCGCAAAAGAAAAACCCGTCATTTCCTGTTGATGGAGAAATGCAATTCGACGCCGCTTTTGTCCAAAGCGTAGGCGAGAAGAAGTTCCCGGGAAGCTCCGTGGCAGGGAAAGCCAACACATTCATTTTCCCGGATCTGAATGCCGGAAACATCGGATACAAAATCGCACAGCGTTTGGGCAATTTTGAGGCCATGGGCCCCATCCTCGCCGGGTTGAACAAACCGGTGAACGACCTCTCCCGTGGATGTTCTGTAGAGGATGCTTATAACACCGCCATCATCACCGCGGCGCAAAGCGTGATGGAATAAAAGCTCGTTTGAGCGAGCTTTTTCTTTTCGATTTCTTGATTGAAAATTGACAGAAGGTGAAAAAATGCCCACATGCACTGTCATATACAACCCTATCAGTGGAAAACACACCATTGAAGACCACATTCCAATAATTGTGGACACCCTACATAAAATGGGGTACACGTGCGAAGTCAAGCGTTCTGAATATCCGAAACATGCAATAAAACTCAGCGAAGAAGTTTGTCTTCAAAAGACCGACATGCTTTTGATGGCGGGCGGCGATGGCACGGTGAACGAATGTTTGAACGGCATGTTTAAGACCGACCATCGGCCTTTGGTGTCCTATATCCCTACCGGAACTTCATGCGATTTGGCGAAAACTCTTGGGATCCCGAAAAACATCAAAAAAGCGTTGAAAATCTTAGAGGACAATTACGCCGTTTCCATGGATGTCGTGTCTTCATCGCAAGGATATTTTGCCTACGTTGCGGCGCTTGGGAACTATGTTGATGTCAGTTATTCCACCCCTGAAAAATGGAAAGCCTCACTAGGCTATTTCGCCTATGTGCTTGCAGGGGTGAAACAGTTTTTTCACATTAAAAAAATCCCGATGCGAGTACAGCTTCCGGATGGTCGCTACGACAAAAATTATTCGTTGGCGCTTTTGGTCAATTCCAAGCGTGTTGCGAGTTTCTCTGTCATCAACCGGCCGATTTTAGACGATGGGAAATTGGATGTCGTACTGTATGGGCACATTCCTTTTTTGAACAATCTGTTGTTCCTTCTTTCCTTTCTTTTGGATCCGAAAGTGATTCCTGGCGTGCGACGTCATGTGGTTGAAGAAGCTTACGTTGAAGTAGACAAACCTTATCGTTGGACCATTGACGGCGAAAGTGGCATGGAGGGCTCTATCAAGGTTCGCGTCATCCCCAAAGCTTTGCGAATCATTGTCAATCGCAGCACCCGCAAATATTTCAAGAATCAAGAACAGTAAGGTGATACCATGAGTGTTTCCACATCGAGAAAGATACGTTCTTTGATGAGTGAACAAAACCTCAAAACAAGGAAAAGGTTTGGTCAAAATTATTTGATCGACGATAAAATATTGAAAAAAATCGTGTCTACTTCCCAAATCGATTCGAAGACGCTCGTAATAGAAATCGGCCCGGGACTTGGGAGTTTGACGCAATATCTAGTGGAAAGCGCCGCACACGTATTGGCGTATGAGATTGACGAATCCCTTGTGGAAGTGCTGCAAGACATGTTTGCGCAAAACGATAACTTCACACTCATATCCGACGATGTATTGAAAAGAGATATGGATGCGGATGTTCAGGCGCATTACGGCGAGGCGGAAAAAATTATTGTGGTCGCCAACCTCCCTTACTACATTACAACGCCGTTCATCATGAAATCTTTGGAGGAATCACGCAAAGTGGACCGTTACGTTTTGATGCTGCAACTGGAAGTTGCCAAGCGTTTGACCGCTAGCAAAAACACCAAAGACTACAACGCTTTAAGCGTAATCATGCAGTATTTGACAACCCCCTCTTTTCAATTCACCGTTCCAAACACGGTTTTCATTCCCAGACCAAAAGTCGACAGCGCAGTCATTACATTAGACGTCAAGAAAAGCAAATATACTTTGCCCGAAACACCCGAATTGTTAAAGTTTGTCAAAGCTTGTTTCAAACAACGCAGAAAAACCTTAATCAACAACCTGCACGAAGCCTACGGAATTGATAAAGAAACACTCAAAAAGTTCTTACATGAACAAGGTTTTACTCATCAAATTCGAGCTGAAGCGATTGCTGCCGATGAACTCATAAAACTCGGAAATGACTTTTTAGAAAACGACCAATGTTCCACGTGAAACATGTTAACACAACTTTGTTATTCGTGTGATATAAACTTGATAACGCATATCTATGTTGGATTTTGAGTTGTTACGAATCAAGATTTGCAAATACGATCACACCCAATGTTTCACGTGGAACATTGGCGGGAGGTAGTTGGCCATGGTAAAAGAAAATGCCTACGCAAAAGTGAACTTGTTTTTGGATGTCTTGGGCAAACGCCCGGATCAATATCACGATTTGGAGATGGTCATGGCGCCCATTGCTTTGCATGACGTGGTTACGTTAAAGAAGCGCAAGGACAACAATCTCCATATTGAGGCTTCAAAAACCATAACAAAACATGTAGAAGACAATATCGTCTATAAAGTCGCGAAGCATATGATTGAGACGTATCGACTGCCGCAGGGAATGGATATACATATTGAAAAAAATATCCCCATAGCCGCTGGATTGGGTGGCGGGAGTTCAAACTGCGCCGCAACACTGAGAGGAATCAACAAGCTGTTCGGTTTGCGTTTGAGTAAGGAAAAACTCGCGGAAATTGGCGAAATTTTCGGTGCGGATGTTCCCTATTGCATCTACAATCAACTATGCATCGCAAGGGGAAAGGGGGAGAAACTGTTCTTTTTGAAAAAGAATCTGAATATTCCCTTGTTGTTGGTCTCTCCCGGAGTAAAAGTAAGCACGAAAAAAGTGTACGAAGCTTTGGATATGAAAGACATTCAAAATGTAAAAATCACATCCATGACCAACGCCATTTACAACCGAAATTACGAGTTGCTTCTTAAGAGTTTGCACAACGCTCTAGCCCCTTACACATATTCCCTCTTCCCGGAGGTTCAAGCCCTTAATGAACGTCTTACAAAGATGGGTGTCGAAGGATTTTTGATGAGCGGGTCAGGGCCAACGTTCTTTATCATAAACAAACATAAAGACGAGCTCAAAGGAATATTAGAGACGTTGAAGTCGACATACTATACCCATATGACGAAAATACTTTGATTTGGCGCCCTAATGGCAAATATTGTTTGAAAACGTTTTGATCCTATGGTATAATTTTCGATATAATAAGGAAGAGCATAAAAAATATGTGGGGTGGAACAATGGAAGTTACTGACATTCGTGTGAAAAAGTTCGACAAGGAAAATCGTCTGAAAGCGATTGCCGCAATTACAATTGACGATTGTTTCGTGGTTCATGAATTACGCGTCATCGATGGAAAAGACGGGTTGTTTGTAGCGATGCCGAGCCGAAAAATGCCAAACGGCGAATTCAAAGATGTCGCGCACCCTATCAACCAAGAAACTCGTGACTACATTGAAGGCGTAGTCATTAAGGCCTATCAAGAACTCTTGGACAAGGAAAAAGAAGAAAAAGAGCAAGAAGAGGAAGCTGAAGAGGCTTCCGATGAAGCAACCGAAGAATCTGAAGAAGAATAGAAATACATTAAATGCAACTCACCGTAGTTGCATTTTCTTTTGCGCAAATTTTCGTTATAATATCCATTGGAATGAGAAATCTATGTTTTGGAGGGTACTATGGCTACATTCAGCGGTGAAAAGGTAAAGTTGTTTACGCTCAACGCCAACAAGAAACTCGCTCAGGAAATTTCGGAGTATACGAAGATTCCACTAAGCAATTGTGAGTTGAAACGTTTTGCGGACGGCGAAATCGGTGTGGACATCGAAGAGACGGTGAGGGGGCATCATGTCTTCATTGTGCAGCCGACACAACCTCCGGTCAACGAACATCTCATGGAGTTGTTGATTATGATCGATGCGGTCAAACGTGCGTCGGCGAAGAGTGTGAACATCGTGATGCCTTATTACGGATATTCGCGCCAGGATCGGAAGTCCGCATCACGTCAACCGATTTCGGCGAAGCTTATTGCAAATCTTCTCGAAAAAGCAGGCGCTAATCGGGTGCTGTCAATGGACTTACATGCCGGGCAAATCCAAGGCTTCTTTGATATTCCCATCGACAATTTCTTCGCGATGCCGATATTGGTGGATTATTTCCGGAAAAAACTGAACGGGAAAGATTTAGTCATCGTTTCTCCCGACCACGGCGGAGCGGTAAGAGCGCGTCGGATGGGGAACGCGATGCATGCTTCCATCGCCATCATCGACAAAAGCCGACCACGGCCGAACGAAGCGGAAGTCATGAACATTGTAGGCGATGTGGACGGCAAAAGAGCCATCATCATCGACGACTTGATCGACACAGCCGGGACAATCGGAACGGCCGCAAAAGCATTGAAAGAGGCCGGTGCGACCGAAGTGTACGCGGCCTGTACACACCCCGTATTTTCTCATCCGGCCATTGAACGAATCAACGAAAGCGATATTGAAGAGATTGTCTGCACAAACACCATCGAGCTCAGCGAAGATAAAATGTCCGACAAAGTCGTTCAATTGAGCGTCGGCCCGCTTTTTGGGCAAGGCATTTTAAACATCATTTACGACAGGCCGTTAAGCAGTTTGTTCGAACCCAAAGAGGACGATATGGATAACAAATAAAACCAATAAAAAAAGGTCGCACGACCTTTTTTTATTTTGACCATGGATCTTCTTTGTCATACTCTTTCATAAAATCGTCGTCGTCTTCTTCTAATTCCGCCCATTCTTTGGCTTGTGTGGCGGCCTCTACGGCTTTCAAATCAGGATCATAACGTTCGTCGACCACGTATGTGTCTGCGATGAAATCGTGCAAGCCTCGCTCGTCTTGGCGGAAGAGAATCATGAGGAATGCGACGATTACTAAGAAACCGGTGACGAAGCCAATAATTGCCGACAAAACGGTATAAGCGATTGGGTTGAACAATATCACGAACGTCACAGGAGCCAGCAAGTATGTGCTCCACATTGCGATGCTGCGAATAAAATGGACTTTGAAAGAGGGGTTTTTGCCAACATCGTCGACCACTTTGATTTTCAAGATGATTTTCCCGAGAGTTTTGCCGTCTTTGCGGAAAGGAACGTAGACGTAATACAAAATGCCGAGAATCAAACCAATGATTGTGGTGGCGATTGTGTAGGCGATAAAGGCATCGGAGTAGTCCCCTATATCGCCGATGTTTCCGTTACGGGCAAAATCCATGAAGGTCTGAAAACCTACGAAAGGGATGGTGAATAAAGAACTGATCGTTACAGCAATCTGGTAGAAGATGAAATCGAGGATGACGGCGACAATACGTTCGCCTTTTACAAATTTCTTGTGTTCCATGGTTGGCCTCCTAATCGTTTCTTAAAGCTTCTATAGGTTGTTTTCTTCCGGCGAGCACCGAGGGAATCAAGCCGCTGATGATGGCGATGGCGACGCTTCCCAAAATGGCGTACACCATCAAGCGTACATTTACGGTGAAAAGCGGTCCTTCCGGAAGGTTTGCATAATATTGGGAAAGGAAATTGTGCAGTTGTTCGGAAAAGATGATGTTGCTGAACAGTATAATAACCATGCTCACCACAACGCTAATGAGTCCGGCGAAAAGCCCGATCATCGTCGTTTCACCGACAAAAATATTCCGGACATCCTTTCGTGTGCCTCCTAATGACCTTATCAGACCGATTTCACGGGTTCGTTCAATGATGGATATGTAGAGAATCATCAAAAGCATCAACCCGGCGGTTATTACGGCAATGCCGACGATGGCGCTGAAAAGAAACTGAACGATGTATGTGAAAAGCATGCTTAATCCTGTAAGCAGATTGAACTGGGACTGGGTGTTTTCCCGAATCGAGAAACCGTCGTCTTCCATTGTTCTTATGATGGAAGCTTTTTGTTCTATATGTTCGCTGTCAAGATATCCGACGGCTTGTATGTGGTTGTGTCTAGAACCGTCTTCGTAAAGAGCCAGGGGCTGCGTCCCCACGCTTTTAAGAAAATCTGTATGGAAGACGGCGTTTCCAAAAAGGCTTTCGTCGATAATTCCCACCAAAGTAAGAGTCTGGTAGGATTTCGGGGTGTCGTGGTCGAGGACCCAAGGAATGGCGGTATAATCGTCGCAAAAGTATGTGCGATTGCCGAATTCGATGGGGGATGGGCGGTAGTCGGAAAGCGTGTCCAAATGCGTACTTAGACTGTCTGAACTGGAAAAACCATCAAAAAACTCCTCGGGCAAGTCATCCTCGCTTCCGTTCCAATGTTCGACATATTGGCATCCTTCCTCCTCAAGCAACCCTTCTTCTTCCACAATGTAATGGAAGCGTGTGCCAATTTGGTAATCATTCCCTTCAACCCGTTCCCAGATTTCCCCCTTCGTCAACCGCGCGTCCGGAGAAAAGAGGTTTTGAGCTTGCGATAGCGTAAGCGCGAACTCGTTTTCGTTTTCGGGAAAACGGCCGTCTTCAATGAAATCGTCGTAAAGCGCACGAATCCGGGCACTTTCCGGGACAGCGGTGTAGCGGTCGATTCTCAACGGGTTGATCAAGGGGTTTTGTGTGGTCTCGTTTTTCACAATGGAAAGAGAATGGCTGGGGCGGTAACTGATGTCGCTGAAATATGGATAGTGGGTACGCAAAAGTTCCGTATACTCTTGCGGGTCCGCTTCGCCGTCGTATGGATAACGCAGCGTCAGTTCGGGATTGTCTCGCAGAATCTCTCCCTGTTCGTTTATGGAAGAGCGCACGGTTGTGAACAAAGAATTGATAAGAATCAGTCCGATGATGCCCAATGCAAGCCCCATCGCCACTAAAGTGCTCCTCCACGCGCGCGCTTTCATGTTAAAGTATGCAAGGCGAATGCCTTCTTTGAAAGAAAGCGATTTTCTATGTTTCTCTTTTTTGAACGTCAGTTTTACCTTTTGGTCTTTCGGCGCGCTGTCGCTGACAACCCTTCCGTCTCGAAGGTTGATCATTCGCGTCGCGTATTCTTCGGCCATGGCCAAATCATGGGTGACGACGATCAAAAGCTTGTCTTTGGCGACACTCTTAATCAGGTCCATAATCTCACGGCCGGTTTTTTTGTCAAGAGCGCCGGTGGGTTCATCGGCTAAAATGATATCGGGGTCGTTGATCAAAGCCCGGGCGATGCCAACGCGTTGTCTTTCTCCGCCCGAGAGTTCTCCGGGCGTTTTGTGGGCATGTTTTTCCAAGCCGACCTTCTTAAGCATATCAAGAGCCATTTTCTTGCTTTTGGCATGGTTGTTGCCGCTGATTTTGGCATTGATGGCGACGTTTTCAAGTACCGGAAGGTGTTCAATCAAATTGAACTGCTGAAAGATGAACCCGATGTTATGGTTGCGAAAATAATCCCATTCGCTTTCTTTGAACTGCGAGGTCATCTTTCCGTTAATGGCCATTTCGCCGCTTGATGGTTTGTCGAGACCGGCAATCAGGTTGAGGAGCGTGGTTTTGCCGCACCCGCTTTTCCCGTATACGACCACCGTTTCGTTGCGCTCGAAATAGAGTGTCACGTCTTTCAATGCGTGGAATCCAGTTTTACCCTGTGTATAGATTTTATGGACTTCATGCAATTTGATCATCAGGGTCACTCCTTTCTTAGCGCGGAAACGGCGTTTAGTTTTGTGGCATGCCGTGATGGAATCCAACCGCTTAACATAGCGTAAAGCACACCGGCTACAAGGACAATCGCCAAGGGCGCAATAGAAGGCGAAAGCAATGTGATGTTGAGTTCTCCGCCCAGTAGTAAATTCAAGGGGGTTTCAATAAAATTGTTGAATAAGCGGTTTAGCCCCAAAGCGATAAATACAGCCGCAACCGAAGCAAAGACGCCGCTTAGCAAACCGCTTATGCCGCTTTCAATGAGAAAAATGCCTCGAATGTTTGAGGCTCTCGCCCCCAGAGCGGTCAATATGCCGATTTCCCGAACCCTTTCCAGCACCGAGGTATAAATCACAAGGCCAATCAAAATGCCCGCAACCGCAAGGCTAATGAGTGCGATGCCGACAAACCATTGCAACGCGGTGAACATGATGTCGTCAATCTGTGCGGTTATTTCGCCGAATACATTTCGAAGCACCAACCCTTCTTCGTCTCGAAGCTGACGAGTCAGCGAGTCGATTTCCCCATCGTCGCCGGTGGTGAGATACGCGACCGCGCTTGTTCGAAATTCTTCGTTGCCCAAACGCTCTTCGGCAATATTCAAGAGCGCGTCGTATGTAAGATATACGTTTCTTTGTTGCCGTTCCTCCGACATTCCGACGATGGTGAACGTTTTGCTTTCGTCGAATTCACTGTCCAGATAATCTGCGTTGAGCGTGTAGCCGTCCACCAAATTGAAAATATACTCGTAAGATTCTTCATCCACCATTTGCATACCGCGCAACGTCAATGCGGTGCGTAAGCTGATGACCACTTCGTCGTCGTTTTCCGGAAGACGACCGTGCAAGGTTCCATCGCGTTCGAATGCAAACGCATCGTAGGGTAACGCAAGGTAATTGAGGTCGTAAGTGTTTTCTTCCAATGAACGATACCTAGTGTCTATTCGCATGTGGATATTGTAGCGCAAAGCTTCGACGGAATCATTGTCTTTTACGCGTTCGAAGGTATCGTTATCGATGTAGGTGTCCTCGATGGGATGGAGTAAGTACTCATCGGGAGGTATCAAGGAACCGATGGCATCGCTCAAAGAACCCCGTATCCCCATGATGATGAACGTCAAAAGCAAAATCGCCACAAATCCGATCGCCACAATCGCGGAGGTGAAAAGCGACCGGAAAATACGGGAAAACACATTGTTTTTGGCGAACTTGAAAAGCATGCCCAAAGGCACTTTCGGAGATTTCAAGTCCAAGGACTTTTGTTTTTCCGGTTTGCTTTCCCTTTGGTTTGTGTCGTTTAGAATCTTGCCGTCTTGGATATGGATGGTGCGGTTGGCGAACTTATCAGCCAGTTCTTCATTATGGGTAACGACGATGACGATTTTGTCTTGGGCGTGTTCTTTCAAATAAGCGAGGGTTTTTTCGCCCATTTTTTCATCCAAGGACCCGGTCGGCTCGTCGGCCAGGATGATTTTAGGGTTGGTAACCAAGGCTCTTGCGATGGCCACACGCTGTTGTTGACCACCGGAGAGCTGCATGGGTTTTTTGGCGATGTGTTTTTTCAGGCCGATTTTATCCAGTTCGGTCGTTGCCCGCTTTTGGGCCTCCTTTTTGTCGACGCCTTGAAACAAAAGCGGAAGCATGACGTTATCCATTACGCTAAGGTGCTCAATCAGATTGTATTCTTGAAAAACAAACCCGACGTGGTTGTTTCGAAACGTCGCAAAGTCTTTTTTGGAGAAAGAATCGGTGTCTTTGCCTTCGATCAACACCGAACCCTTCGAAGGGACGTCAAGGCCGCTTAAAACATTCAAAAGTGTGCTTTTGCCGCTTCCGCTTTCCCCAAGCAAAAATGCGAAATCGCCCGGTTGGAACTCTAGGGAGACATCGTGCAAAGCATGAAGGAACTCGTCGCCGTTTTTATAGGTTTTGTATACGTTTTGCATTTTCAGCATGGGTGAAAGCCTCCTATGTCTTGAATCGGTTGACAATCTAAAGATTTACTATATAATTGAACTATAAATCGAAGAACGGACGCGTCGCTTGTCTCCCTCTCTTTAGCGATTCCAGGTTGGTGCAAGCTGGAAGCGAAAGATAAGCGAACAACACCGGGAGAGATGGAAGAAATCGAGTAGACCCATCCGTAAGCTTGCGTTAAAAGCGAGAGTGCTTAGGAATTAAGGTGGTACCGCGGCATTGTTCGCCCTTAAACGTAAGGGCGTTTTTTATGCAAATAGGGAGGTTGCGCTTATGAAAATGACCGTTAAACGACTGTATGGAACATACGATACGCAAAGCGATCGAAAAATCACATTGTTTGGTTGGGTTCGAAATCATCGACCGCAAAAGGCGTTTGGGTTTATCGATTTGAACGACGGAACGTACTTCGAAACCATTCAAGTGGTTTACGATAAGAGCCATCTTGACAATTTCGAAGAAATTCGAAAAACTCGCATTGGCTCAAGCCTTCGCGTCGAAGGGAGTGTCGAGCGAACCCCGGACCGTCCGCAGCCTTTTGAAATCAAGGCGAGAAACATCCAAGTTGTGGGCGATTCACAAGAGGATTACCCCATCCAGCCGAAACGCCATTCCCGTGAGTTTCTCCGCGAGCATGCGCATTTGCGCAGCCGGACGAACCTTTTCACGGCGGTGTTTCGTGTGCGGAGTTTGTTGACGCACGCCATCCATAAATTCTTCCAAGACCGCGACTTCATCCATTTGGCTTCGCCCATCATAACCGCAAGCGACGCGGAAGGCGCCGGCGAAATGTTTCAAGTGACGACGCTGGATGTCGACAACCCACCGAAATCCGGCAAGACCGTCGATTACTCGAAGGACTTTTTCGGACGCAAAGCGAACTTGACAGTGTCCGGACAGCTTCAAGCAGAAGCCTTTGCGCAAGCGTTCAAAGACGTTTACACTTTCGGACCGACTTTCCGAGCGGAAAAATCCCATACGGCTACGCACGCTTCCGAATTCTGGATGATTGAACCCGAAATTGCGTTTGCCGATTTGCGCGACGATATGGACTTGGCCGAAGAGATGGTCAAAGAAATCATCGGCTACGTCATGAAACACGCCGAAAAGGAACTGGCCTTTTTGAACAAGTTTGTGGAGAAAGGGTTGCTTGAAAAACTCGAAAGCGTCGTCAATTCAACCTTTGCCCGCATAACTCATCGAGAAGCGGTAGAAATCTTGAAAACCGCCGAGAGAAAGTTTGAAAACGCTCCATCATACGAGAAGGACCTTGCCACCGAACACGAAAAACACTTGGCCAAACATTTTGACGCTCCTGTTTTCGTAACCGATTGGCCCAAACATATAAAGGCCTTCTACATGCGCCTAAACGACGATCAAAACACGGTAGCGGCGATGGATTTGATTGTGCCGCAAGCCGGGGAGATCATTGGCGGATCGCAAAGAGAAGAACGCTACGATGTATTGCTTCGGCGGATGGAAGAGATGAACGTCGACAGCGATGAACTGCAATGGTACTTGGACTTGCGCAAGTACGGCACTACGCCGCATGCGGGGTTCGGCCTCGGTTTTGACCGGATGTTGATGTACATTACCGGTGTTGCGAACATCCGAGACGTCATTCCCTTTCCGCGCACGCCGAAAAACTGCGAATTTTAGACCAATAAGGAAAAAGAGCTTCGGGCACACCGAAGCTCTTTTGTTTTACTCTTTGCTTCCCTTGGCCTTGGATGCTTCGTTGAGGGATTCTTTTGTGGCTTTGGAGAGTTGCGGAGTGGACTTGAACGCTTCGGATAGAGTTGATGCAAGCCCGACCATGCCTTGCATATCTGAAGGAATGATAAGCTTTGTCGCCTGACCTTCGGCAACTTTCTCCATCGCTTTGTAGGCTTCGAGCCGGAGGAACGCTTCGTCGGCGTTGGCCGCTTTGATGAGTTCGATACCTTTTGAAGTCGCTTTTTGGACTTTCAAGATGGCTTCGGCTTGACCCTCGGCCTCAAGGATTCGGGTTTGACGTTCACCGTCGGCCCGGAGAATACGCGCTTCTTTTTCGCCTTCGGCGTTCAGGATTGAAGAACGTTTGTTCCCTTCGGCGATGAGGATGGATTGACGTTTTTCACGCTCGGCGCGCATTTGTTTTTCCATGGCTTCGCGAATGTCTTTCGGGGGAATGATGTTCTTCACTTCGACACGGTTGATTTTAATGCCCCAAGGGTCGGTGGCTTCGTCAAGAATCGTGCGCATGCGTTCGTTGATATAGTCGCGCGAAGTCAAAGATTCATCCAGTTCGAGATCCCCGATGATGTTCCGCAAGGTTGTGGCGGTGATGTTTTCAATCGCTTTAATCGGGTAGTTGACACCGTAGGTGTACAGTTTCGGGTCGGTGATTTGGAAGAACACAACAGTGTCGATTTGCATGGTGACATTGTCTTTGGTGATGACGGGTTGCGGGTCAAAGTCTACCACTTGCTCTTTGATGGAAACCTTAAGTTTTACACGGTCTACAAACGGGAGCAAGAAATGGATGCCCACATCCCAAGTGGTGTAGTAGCCACCGAGTCGTTCGACGATGAAACGGTTGGCCTGGGTGACAATGGTAAAGCGGGTTGCCAAATAAATCAAGATGATCACAACAACAGCGATGATGAGAATAACGCCTATGGTTGGCATGCACAAATCCTCCTTCAAATTAGGTAATAAGGTATTTTATAGCGAACACTAAGGTGTCTTGTTTCCGGTTTAAATTGGATAGGGAACGTCGATATAGATGACTTTCAAGCCTGAAATATGGTCACGGAGTGTTTTTCGGTCTTTGGTAAAGGCGATAAACAAGAAATCGATCCAAATGCCGATGCTTAGTGTAAAGGCCCAGAAAAAGCCTTTCCAAAGCACTTCCCGCATGAAGAGCGACCACCAGTTCACTCGACCGCTAAGTTCGATGTCCATCCATTTGCGGCCGAATGTGTTGCCTTTCATCAGGCCTTGGTAGATGTAGTTGCCAATCACCCAACCGGTATAGAAATACAGCACGACGCTCATCAGGTAGGGAACAACCGCTGCGTATTCTTCGTTGTAATCATCTTCAAGTTCTTGGATGTCTTGTTCATAATCGGAGCGGGTGTAGGTTTCGTCTTCTTCTAAGCGTCTAGCCAGACGGTCTCGTTCTTCGTTCAATTCTCTTGCCGCAACCGCCCAGTCGAGATTCCATTGTTCTTCGTCGTAACCCGTTGCCTCTCGGAGGAGCGGATTGCCGACGATGCGAAACGAAGTGAATACGAGTGCGATGATGATGGTGAAGTCTATGGTAAAACTTGCGAGACGTTTAAAAGCGCTTGCTGTCATAGTTTCACCACGATTAGTTTGACACCCTCAATCGAAAGAATCTCCACTTTTTCGTCGACTTCGATGGGTTCGTTTCCCGCGGAGATGGCGGTCCAATACTTTCCATCAATTTTCACTTCGCCGCGTTCTCCCGGCTCAATTTGTTTGGTGCAAACGGCAACTTTTCCCACTAGCCTGTCCGCGTTTGTGCCTATGATGTTGGTGCGAAAGTATTTCTTGGCCAAAGGCCGGACGCTCAGCAAAAGGAATATTGAGACGCCGATGAATACGAGAAGCTGCACCATCACGGATTGTCCAAGGATGGCCAAAACGAATGAAAAGACCGCTCCAATGCTGAACCAGAGGCTGGTTAGGTCCATGGTAACCACTTCAATGAAGGCCGCGAACAAAATGACTGCGAACCAGATAACCATGAAAAGGATGTCTATCGTTTCCATTACAATTCCTCCTCAACGACGTTGAGATCGATAATGAGTGCTTTTTCCTGCGGGTTCCAGGTGGTTTTGAACTTGAGGGCGTTGTTGTCTTTCAAGTTCAATCCCGCTATTTCGATCACATCTTGTATGAATTTTTTGTTGCAAACTCTTGCGTAGCTGGGTCTTACGGTGATTTTATGTTTTTTTTCTTCAGGTATGGTTCCTCTTTGAAATTCTTGCTTGGTGATTGGTTTGATGGCGATTCTTTTTTTCTCCCTGTCAAGCCCCAATAAGACGCTGTAGGCATGGTCAAAGTGCGTACTGGCGCTTTTGTTGAGAGTTATATTGGATTCGTAGAGAGTTGCCAAACCCTCTCGTGGCTTTCGGGATGCCCATTCAAAACTCACAAGCTAACACCTCCGTATCGTGATGATTCAATTGTATACAATATTTTCATAAAATTCAACAAATTATTTTTATTATTTTCGTTTATATTGTAATCGACTGGTGTTTTGGTATAGTATAACATGATTTGGAGGGATGAATATGTCAATGGCAAAAGATTATCATAAGGATATGATTAAGCGATACAGGGGCGAATTGTGGTCGAAATTCATTCGCGCCATCAAGCAATATTCACTCATTGAAAACGGCGACAAGATAGCGGTGGCCTTAAGCGGAGGCAAAGATTCATTTTTGCTGGCGAAAATGTTGAGCGAACTAAGAAGGCATCCTTTGGTTGATTTTGACATAGTTGTCGTCGCCATGGATCCGGGGTATGACCCGAAAGATGTCGAAAGAATACGAGAAACCGCCAAGTCTTTGGGATTGAACATTGTCGTTGAGAAGAAAGACATTTTCAAGGTGGTCGGCAAAAAAGCGCCGGACAATCCTTGTTATCTTTGCGCGCGTATGCGCCGCGGGTCTTTGTACGCTTTGGCCGAAAAACACGGGTGCAACAAGCTCGCTTTGGGCCATCATTTTGACGATGTGGTTGAGACGACGCTTTTGAACATGTTCTTTTCGGGAACGTTTAAGACAATGTTGCCAAAAGTGTCTTCGGATAATTTTGAAGGCATCGAGTTGATACGCCCTTTATACTTTATCAAAGAACAGGCGGTAAAAAAAATCACAAGCCGCAACAACATCGACACTATGGATTGCGGTTGCACGGTCGCTTCCGGGGAACGACCATCGAAAAGGCAAGAAATCAAAGAGCTTTTGGCGTCTTTGAAAAAGGTGCACAAAGACGTGGAAAAATGCATTTTCCGCTCCGCCTCCAACGTGAATTTGGACTATGTGCTGGCGTGGGAGAAAGACGGTGAAAAACACCGTTTTGACGATGAATGATTATTTCCCCAGACAAAACCTTGAAAAAAGAGTGTCGATGAGTTCGGAATCGCCCGATTCGCCGATGATTTCTCCCAACGCTTCCCAAGCGTTTTTCAAGTCCACTTCGATGACATCTACGGGCATTTGATCGCGAGCGGCTTTCAAGGCGTCATCAAGCATGGATTTTGCCTGACGCATTTTGGCGATATGTCGAGCGTTGGCCAGATAGGTTTGTCCAGAAAGATCGATTTCCTCTTGCAAAAACATGTCTTTAATCCTTTTTTCAAGCGCGTCGATGTTGGTTTTTTTCAAAGCGCTGATTTGGACCCCGTCTTCAAAATCGCGGTTGATTTTGCTTTCTAAGTCGATTTTGTTGATGATGACGACTCGGTTTTTATGCGCCGTCATCTCCAAAAGACGTTCGTCATCTTTACGGATCGGTTCGTTATTGTTGAGGACGTAGAGAATCAACTCTGCCTCTTCAACGATTTTCTTCGTTTTGTCAATGCCGATTCTTTCGATCAAATCGTCGGAATCGCGGATGCCGGCGGTGTCGAACAGGTTCAAAACTATGCCGCCGATATTGATTTGCCCTTCAACGATGTCGCGGGTGGTGCCCCTGATTTCGGTCACAATCGCTTTTTCCTCTTTCAAGAGGGCGTTCAACACGCTGCTTTTTCCGACGTTTGGTCGTCCGATAATGGCGGTTTTAATGCCTTCTCTCAGGACTTTCCCGGTGGACGCGCGTTTTAGGATGGTGTTGACATTTTCCAATAAATTTTGCGTTTTCGGAATCAACACCTCACCGGTCAGCTCCTCAATATCGTCATATTCGGGATAGTCGATATGCACTTCTATATGCGCGATAATCTCCATAAGTTGCTCCCGGAGCGAAACGATCAAATCGCGCACTTCGCCTTGCAGACCTTTACCCGCGAGGCGAAGGCCATACTCGCTTCTCGCTTCGACGATGTCCATCACACTTTCCGCTTGCGTCAAGTCGATGCGGCCGTTTAAGAAAGCACGTTCTGTAAATTCGCCTTTTTCGGCCATTCTCGCTCCTTTTGCAACAATCAATTCCAATATTTTTTGGGTAACGAACGCCCCGCCATGGCAGTTTATTTCAACCATGTCTTCACGGGTGAAGGTTTTCGGGGCTTTAAAGACACTGACGAGGACTTCGTCAATCAAGATGTCTTCGTCGTATATTTTTCCATAATGAATCGTATGAGAGGACGCTTCGTGCAAATCCTTGCCCTTGAAGATGGAATTCGCAATCTGAAAAACATCGTCACCGCTCATGCGGACGATGTTGATGGCGCTTTTGCCAAGAGCCGTAGAAATGGCGACTATAGTGTCTTTTTTCATAGCTAATCACCCAAATTAATTATATCATAATCGTCGCTTTTATAGTATAATACGAAATAGGTGGTTTTAAAATGATTAGGATAAAAAGAAAGAAAGATTTACGCTATTACATGCAAGTTTTCGCTTCGTCCATCGTAGCGATTTTGCTTTTGGCGACCTTTATGCACTTCTTTCGTGATGAAGCTTTTCTTGAAGTTTTGGAAAGGTTTTGGGCGTTGCCCCTGCTCATAACGCTTCTTTTTTGGGCGTATAACGCTATTCGAGGAAGGCTGTTTGCCGGATTTGAAAGCGCTAGTGAGGAAAGAGAGTTCATCTTGCATATGTCCAAGACGGTCAAGGAACAACTTGACATCAATGAGGAACAGGCTTTGAAACTGCGCGAAGACGCAACATTTCAGTCCGTTATGAAAGACGCTTATTTGGTCTATCGCGACGGAGAAACAGATGACAAAAACTTTTCCGTTTTCCAGTCCCGATTGGATGAGAAGAAAAACGAACTGGTTAAAAACGCCGGTTTGATCGTCATAGAAGAAACCAAGAAGCTCCGTGAGAAGAAAATTCGCCATCAGTAAGCGAGGTGTATAACGATGGCCTACAAGGCACTCTATCGAACATATCGGCCCAAAGACTTTGACGAAGTCGCCGGCCAGGAACACATCACAAAAACCTTCAAAAACGCCTTGAAGCATGAAAAGCTTTCGCATGCTTATTTGTTCAGCGGCCCTCGCGGCACCGGAAAAACAAGCGTTGCCAAAATCATTGCCAAAGCGGTGAACTGCGAGAAGGCTCCGGTTGAGAATCCGTGTAACGAATGCGACATATGCCGCGGCATTGACAAAAACACCATTCATGACGTTATAGAAATCGACGCCGCCAGCAACAACGGTGTCGATGAAATTCGCGAGTTGCGCGACAAAGTCAAGTATTTGCCGGGCGTTGGCAAATACAAAGTGTACATCATCGATGAAGTTCATATGCTTTCCATCGGCGCGTTCAATGCGCTGCTAAAAACATTGGAGGAACCCCCGAAACACGTGATTTTCATTTTGGCCACCACCGAGCCTCACAAAATCCCTTCCACCATCCACTCCCGATGCCAACGCTTTGATTTCCGCGGCATTGGCAAGAAGGAAATTTTGACCCGCCTTAAAAACATCGTTGACAAAGAATCCATTCAGGTGAACGAAGAAGCGCTGGTTCATATCGCCGAATCGGCCGAAGGCGGAATGCGCGACGCCATCAGCTTGTTGGACCAGGTCGTCTCCTACAGTGAAGACACCATCACCGTTGACGATGTGCACGCCATTAAAGGGTCTATATCTCACGATGTCGTTTTGGACATCGCCAAAGCCTTGAAAAACAACGACGTCGTCAAAGGGTTGAACGCTTTGGACCGCTTGCTTGAAGAGGGCAAAGAAAGCCACAAGATTGTGGACGACTTGATGACCTTCTACCGAGACGTGCTCCTAGTGAAAAACGCCGAGGTGGAAACCAAAAAATCTCTCCATGAAAAGAAGGCGTTTTTGACGCTTACAGAGGAACTTTCCAACCCGATGCTTTTTCATTATATCGACATTTTGAGCACCACCAAGCAGCAAATGCGGTTTGCCTCGCAAGGCAAGCTGTTTTTGGAACTGGCGTTCATCAAAATGGTCGATGACGATTTAAAGGACCGCCCGAAAACGTTGGAAACCATCAAAGCGTTGCGAGACGATTTTTCGGAAGTCGAACGCAAAGTCGAAAACCTAGAAAACGATATAGTGACGCTGTCCGAATCTTCCGGCCAAGGTCAACCTGTGCAAAAGGAGAAGACACCGGCCGACGCCGTTTTTGACCATTACGAGCAAGAATCTTCACAAGAAGAAACCACGGAAACAAGCAATCCAACTATAGAGCCAAAAGACGATACAAAAAGCGCCGAAAGTGAAGAAAAACCGCAAACGTCCGAAACAAACAAAGACGACAAGGAAGAAACGTCGGATAAGGACAATTATCGCTTTCTCTACGATAAGTATTCGCAAAAGAAATACGGAACGTTCGACATCCGTTTTGTTGAAGATGTCTTGAACACAGCCGACCGAGGCGTTAAAATTGAGATGGTCAAAAAATGGTACGACATTGAACGATTTGTCGATGAAAAGAAACTTGAATACGCCAAAATGATTACCGATGGAACCTTGGTTGCGACCAACGGAGTCATGATGATCGTCGCATACGACAGCCCGGTGGTTTGCAATCGGCTGATGAAACCGCAAATCAAATCGCAAATTGTGGAGATACTCGAGGCGTATTTCGGAAGACCGACCATGTTCTTGGCGCTTCCTGAAAAAGTATGGGAACGCATTTCGGCCGAGTTCATCAAAAAATTCCGAAACCGTGAAAACACAAATGAGTTTATACGATTGACGCCCATTGAGCATCCTCGTCTCGTTGAAATTCCCGATACCGAAGAAAACTACGACGATGTTGCCAGCGACAGCGTCAAAGAAGCCAAAGACATCTTCGGCGATGACGTTGTGAAAGTGAAGAAAGGAGAATAGACATGAATCAAAACATGATCAAAAAGTTACAGCAAATGCAAAAGGAAATGAAAGAGGCGCAAGAGCAGCTTGAAAAGTCCATCTTTTATGGCCAAGCCGGCGGTCAAACGGTGGAAGTCGAGTTTAACGGCGCAAAAGAAATGCAAAGCATTAACATCAATCGGGAGGCCTTTGAGCTTCCCGACGATTACGATATGCTTGAAGACACCATTATCGCAGCCGTCAATGATTGCATGAAAAAGATTGATGAAGAAACGCAAGAAACCCTTGGGAAGTATACCCAAGGAATGCCCGGGATGTTTTAGTGATAAAAGCGCGCTACCCAGAAGCCTTGAATGTGTTGATCGAACAATTCATGCGCTACCCCGGGGTGGGGAAAAAGACGGCCGAACGGTTCGCTTTGCACAGCATATCAAATTTTAAAGACGAAGACTACGAACACTTTATGGATGCACTGCATAGGGTAAAAGAAGAAATACAACCATGCGAGCTTTGCGGCAATTTGAGCGATCAAACCCGTTGTGAAATATGTTCGGACAAAACCCGTGACACTTCCAAAATATTGGTGGTTGAAGAAAGCAAAGATGTCATCGTGGTGGAAAAAACCGGTACTTACGACGGTCTTTACCATGTTTTAGGCGGTGTCCTTTCTCCAAGCAATGGCATTGGCCCTGAAGAACTGCGTGTCAAAGAGCTTCTTAAACGCCTTAAAGACAGCGAACATAAAGAAGTCATCCTAGCTACCAATTTAAGCGACGAGGGTGAAACGACGGCGTTGTATTTGCAAAGATTGCTAAAAGACACGGATCTTCTTTTGACCCGTATCGCTTATGGCATGCCGGCAGGCGGAAACATTGGATACGCCGATGAAATAACACTAAACAAAGCGCTTGAAGGCAGAAAGAAATTCTAAATGTTTACAGGGTGTTTCTTCATCAAATTCGGTGCAACGCGACAATGATTTTCGCTTATAAGTAATATTTACAAAAATTGCCTATGTAATTGTTAGGTATTTTTCGGTATAATGTAGGTAAACATAAACCAAACAAAGGGTGATTGGATGTTAAATTGGATTGATTCGTCGTTGTTTTTATTGTCCGACTTGCCGATAATCGGACCGGTGTTGCGTTACATTGAAGACCTAATTCCTTTGGGTTCCGCGATTGATCGGGCGTACGATTTTGCCACTTCTTTATCGTTTGGCGAACAGTTGGTCTTTTCGATTCTTTTGGCGCTTATCCTTATTTTAGGCGTTGTTTCGTTGGTTAGGAAAATGTTGAAACTATTAATTGTAATCGCTATCTTGTTTGGTCTTTGGCTTCTTTACAACCAAGGAATCATTGGTTAACTACGTCGTATTGGAGAAATACATTTTTTGCATGCAAATTATGTAAATGCATGAAAACAAGAAAATTTCCTGCAAAATATGGAAAACGTTTTTATTATGTTGTATACTAAACTGCTAGCAATAAAATGCGCTGTTTTTTTTGTCGGAAGATTTCCGATTCGTAAAATATATAAAGAAAGCTAACAAACTAAGGTTTAGGAGAGAATAAATTATGGAGATTACTTTACAAAATTTGACAAAAATCTTCCAATCAAAAAGGGAAGATGAAGTTGTTGCCGTTGACAATCTTGACATCGTAATTCCGTCGGGAAAACTCTATGGGCTCCTTGGTCCCTCGGGTTGCGGTAAGTCAACGACATTGTTCATGATTTCCGGTTTGTTGAAGCCAACATCCGGGAAAATCTATTTTGGCAATGAAGACGTAACCCCCGTTCCCCCGGAGGATCGTGGGATTGGTCTTGTTTTCCAAAACTACGCGCTTTACCCACACATGACCGTCAAGCAGAACATCATGTTCCCGCTTGAAAACATCAAGATGGACAAAAAAGAAGGGCTTAAGAAAGCCCAAGAAATTGCCGACCTTGTCGGCATTGGCCACTTGATGAACCGGAAACCCGCCCAACTTTCCGGTGGACAGCAGCAACGTGTTGCGATTGCACGTGCGCTTGTCAAATCACCACGAGTTCTACTGCTTGATGAACCGCTTTCAAACTTGGATGCGCGTTTGCGTTTGCAAACACGTGAAGAAATCCGTCGTATCCAAAGAGAAACCGGCATCACGACCATTTTCGTTACCCACGACCAAGAAGAAGCGATGAGTATTAGCGATGAAATCGTTGTTCTTGACGAAGGCGTCACTCAACAAGTCGGCAAGCCTCAATACGTCTACGACAAGCCAAACAATCTTTTCGTGGCGAAATTCCTTGGTACGCCGCCAATCAACATTTTTGACGGGCATATTGAAGACGGAAAGATTATGATTGGCGACGCTTATATCGGAAAAACCGATGCTGAAGACCAAGAAGTTACAATCGGCATTCGCCCCGAAGGCTTCAAGATTGTTGAGCGTTCAAGCTTCCAAGTTGAAGTCGAATTCGTCGAAACCATCGGTCGTGACACCACCCTCATCATTCGTCACCCCAACGTCGAAGTGCAAGAAAGCTTTGAAGACCCCGAAGACGAAGAAATTCCTGAAGAAGAACAATCAGCGTTTGCACAAGAAGTGGCGGAAGAACTCGGCGAAGAAGCGGATGACACCAAGATGGAAGGCATCGACATTCCTCAGCAATCCGTCCAGCAAGCCAAGACATTCCGTGCGATTGTAGATGCGGACTACGGTGTTGAACCAGGCGATACCGTTAAGTTCACCGTCAAACCGCACAAGATGCATATCTTTAATAAGGAAACCGGAGAACTAGTCTGACATGTTAGAAGAACAACAGAACATAAAATCCTGGTTTTATCTCGCACCGGCTTTGGTGTTGCTGGCCATATTCATCTTCTACCCGATTTTCAACGCCATTTTCCTTGTTTTCGTTAAAGATTTTAACTATTTGCAAGGCACCCATGACGGGTTTACCCTCACAGAAAACTTCCGGTATGTATTGAGAGATCCGAACTTTGCTAGAGCCATGCTCAATACCATGCTCATTACGTTCGTGTCGGTTCCCTTGTCCGTCATCATCGCTTTGCTTATTTCCGTGTGGTTGAATGCGATTCCCGTGAAAAAAATTCAAGGGTTTTTCCAAACCGTATTCTTCCTTCCCTACGTTACCAACGCCATCGCAATCGGTATGGCGTTCGCGTTCTTGTTCAACCAATACTACGGTTTAATCAACTGGTTCTTAGGCCTTTTAGGCATTAGTCCGATAAACTGGGTTGGTATGGGCGCGACATGGGGCAACGCCATGTTCAGCCTGCTTGTCTATATTACATGGTTAGGCCTCGCATTTAAAATTATGGTATTCCTCAGCGGCCTCCAAGGCATTGACAAACAATATTATGAAGCCGCTCGTGTGGATTCCGCTTCACGTTCCCGCGTGTTCAGACGCATCACCGTCCCCTTGCTTTCGCCTATGATTATGTACATTACCGTCACGTCTTTTATTGGAGCTTTTAAAGCGTATACGGAAGTCATCGGTATGTTCGGTGAGCGACTCGGTCCCGCCGGTGATGACCGTTCTATGATTACCGTAGTTGCGCTTGTTTACGACGCTTTGGACCGTTCTGGTGTGCCCGGCGCTCTAAGTGAAGCCGCGGCCGCCGCACTTATTCTATTCGCAGTGACGCTCGTTTTTACTTTCGTGAACCTTCAAGTTAGTAAAAAACGAGTGCACTATTAGGAGCTGATCGACCATGGAAGAAGCTGTATATGGTAACGAGAAACAGATAAAAAGAAAACAACGCATTCGATTGGCTATTGTGTACGCATTGGTTATCTTTTTTGCGATATTCATCATTATTCCGTTTTATTGGATGATTTTGACGGCGTTTAAGACCTATGACCAAGTGTTCCGCTCGCCACCATTGCTTTGGATTTCGCCGGCGAATTGGCAATTTGCGAACTTCGCAGCCGCTCTTGAACAAGCGCCCTTTTTGCGCTATACGGTGAACACGGTAGTGGTCGCGGTTATTTCGACGCTTGGTACAATCATCACAACCGTCCTCTCCGCATTCGCCTTTGCCCGTTTGAACTTTAAAGGGCGCGATGTGCTGTTCATGATTTTGATTGCGACCATGATGATTCCCGGAGAAATCTTCGTCATCACCAACTTCCTGACCATCGTTCGTTTCGGTTGGATTCGCGATCAAACCTATATGGACGCGATTTTGGCCATGACCTTGCCGTTTATGACGAGTGTGTTCTACATGTTCTTCCTTCGCCAGGCGTTCAAACAAGTTCCCGACGAACTTTACTACGCCGCCAAGGTCGACGGCAAGACGGACTTCCAATTCCTTTGGAGAATCATGGTTCCTGTAGCGCTTCCAACCATCACCACCATCACCATTTTGAACGCCATGAATACATGGAACGCCTATATTTGGCCACGCTTGATTTCACAACAACAAAGATTCCAGCTTGTCTCCAACGGATTGCGAGACGCATTCGACGATACGGCCGGCGTCATAATGTATCACGAACAGATGTCTGCGGCCCTAATTGTCACCGTGCCACTGATTATTGTCTTCATCTTGCTTAAAAAATACATCATGCGCGGGGTTTCAAGAAGCGGTATCAAAGGTTAACCCGGCTTACGTGCAACTTGGTAGACCATTCCGTATTAAATATTTTCGAGAGCAACCCTTCGTGGTATAATATGAATGTAGTACACGAAGGATGTACATAAGCAACAAAAAATAAGGAGGAGAATTCACAATGAAAAAGGTATTTGCTCTATTTTTATCCTTGACATCAGTGTTCATCTTGGCGGCGTGCTTCGAAGGCGCGGGCGAAGGTGAAGTTGAAGTCAACATTCCCGACGAATTCCCCGAGGAAGAAATCAGCTTGACCATGTGGCACGCTTTTGGCGATGCGAACATGGCGTTGCTACAAGAAATGTTCGACGACTTTGAAGACATGTATCCCAACGTCAGCATCGAACAACTTCCTCAAGGTGGATATGACGGACTCCGCGAATCCACCATCCAAGGTATTGTTTCCGGTACGACACCGGATATCGTTATGGGCTATCCCGACCACTTCGTGGAATATCTAAACGGTAACGCCCTTGTTCCGCTCGATGAGTACATCGATCACGACGATTGGGGCACCGACATCGACGATTTCGTTCAAGGTTTCCTTGATGAAAACCAACAATATCTTGATGGCTTCCAGTATTCGCTGCCATTCGCCAAATCTACTGAGATGGTCGTCTACAACAAAGATGTTTTCGATTATTTCGGCTATGAATTCAGCATGGACGAAGCGCTTACTTGGGATGAGATTGAAGAAATCGCCAACGACATCGAATGGGACCAAGACGCTATCGATGAGCTTGTTGCGGAAGATTATCGCGAGGGTTGGACATCCAAGCCGATCATCAACATCGACTCTGCGGCAAACTTCTTCATCAACTCTGCTCGTCAATGGGACGGCGGCTACACGACTCCCGAGGGCGACATCGAAGTTGAAGACCCCAACACAATCGACATGCTTAATTACTTCGCAGGCTTGTTTGACGACGGCGTCGTAACGTTCCCCATCGAATGGGACGAAAACTATGGTTCCGTGCCTTTTAAAGACGGTCGCGTACTTATGAGCCAAGGTTCGACCGCCGGTACTCGCCACAACATTCCCGACCAAGAAGACGGCCGTTTCGGCATCTTCGAGATGGGCATCATGCCTGCCATTCAGAAGAATGAAGAAGGCGAAGGTCCGCGTTCCGCACAGCAACAAGGACCGAACATCGCCATCATGGCGGACACTACCGATGAAGAACGTCTAGCCGCTTGGTTGCTGCTCGAGCATATGACCAACCCTGAGAATACAGCGTTCTTCGCGATGAACACCGGTTATGTCCCCGTAAGAGTTTCCGCATTTGAAACCGACCTCTATCAAGATTTCCTCGACATCACAGACGAAGACCCCGAAGATCTCGATTTTGACGAGCGCGACCAACTGCCCTTCGCACAAGCGGCACGTGTTGCCTACGCTCAAGTCGACGACTATCGTTTCGATCCGGCATTCGTCGGACGTGTCACATCCAGTAGCGCTCGTAACGAAGCAGAACTGGCGTTTGAATCCATTTACGCCGGAACTCGTACCGTTGACGAAGCCATTGAACGTATGAAACGTCAACTTGGCGTCAACTAACAAACCTTAGTTTATTACATTACAATGCGTTTCATCCCTGCGGTTTTTCGCAGGGATGAAACATTCACCATTCGACTTCACGATTGACAAAATTTTTTGCTTTTTGAGGTTTTTATGTTTAAAAATTTGATACAATTACGAAAAACCGCAACCATATTTACGATTTTTGCATTGGCGTTGATTGTTGTCGCGTGTGCCGAAGATGAAACCGAAGTTGTTTTTGAACTGCCCGACGGTGAAATCTATGAAACGCGCACTGTTGATGAAGATGGATACCTCGCTTCTTATCCGACCCCCGATTTGGAAGACGCTTACTTCTTGGGATGGTATACGGATGAGGATTTCGAAGAACTTTTCCGCATAGAGGATGCCATCACAGAAGATAAGACAGTGTACGCGGAGACAACGGCATACGATGGCGAAACGCTAAAAACCCCTTTGACCGACCGACTTGAAATGCCCGATTATGAAGGGAAAACTTTCCATGAAGACGGCATTGGGGAAGCAGAACTCAACCAATGCATCGACGGCGACACGACATGGTTTACAGCCAGTGGTCAGTTTGTCAATGTTCGCTATTTGAACATCGACACCCCGGAATCCACAGGGGAAATTGAACCATGGGGCAAAGCCTCAAGCGATTTTGTTTGTGAAGCTTTGGAAGAAGCCGACACGATTGTGCTTGAGTACGAACCCCACCCCGACCAAGGTCATCCCGAAGAGCATCCGAGCGTCGGTCGCACCGGGACATGCGGCCGAGATCTTGCGTATGTTTGGTATGATGGCCGTCTTTTGAACCTTGAAGTCGTTGAACTGGGGTTCTCGCCCGCATCAAACCCCGGTCAGTCACAATATGGTGAATACTTGACCATGGCGCATCACAATGCGGCCATGACCGGCCGTCACATACATGGGGAAGAGGATCCCGATTTCAACATTGACGATTCTATGGACGCCACCGTTGCCGAACTCAACCACGACACGGAAGATTACATCGACAACTTTGTGAACGTTGAAGGCGTCATTTACCAAAGAGACGACGACGGCGTCTACATTTGCGACGGCGAAGAGACTATATACGTATTCACCATGGGCGACCCGTCGAGCAAATTGCAAACTGGCCACGAGGTTCGAATGGAAGAATTGTTCCTAACCTATTGGAGGGGCAGTTTGCAATTGACAAACTTTGATTCTTACTTAACGGATGTATTGGACACCGATGCAGACACAGATTGCATTGAGTAACGCAAATCATTGAACCAAATTCTCAAACGACACATAGAATGCAACAAAAAATTTAGGAGGATTGCAATGAAAAAACTATTCATCTTTGCGCTTCTTTTCGTCACATCTTTTGCCATTGCGGCATGTGGCGAAACTGTAGACGAAGACCAACAAGACGTAAACTCCGCAAGAGATACTTTGGTTCTTTCCGGACTAGACAGTATTCGGGGAGACAAATGGGTTCCTGCGGAAGGACGCTTCGACACAACCATTACTTGGGAAACCGATGAGCCCGACTGGATTGCTCCTACCGATGAAACTCGTGAAAACGACGCTGGTATGCAGGAAGTAAAACTTGCTGTAACCCGTCCGGGACCGGGCGAAGACCACGTTGACGTCACCTTAACCGCAACAATCTCTAAAGGCGACGCGGAAGCCACTCGTGAATTCGAAGGCTCAGTCCGCGCTGAAGACCCAGTGGACCATTACGATTCCATTGACGACCTTTACAATACCGCGACCGTGAACGATCTCGTTTCTGTTACCGGTGTCGTAGTCGCTCGTGTAGGTTCAGGCTACTTCATCAGCGACGGCGAATACGCGCTCAGCATTTTCCGAGGCGGCACGTTTGACCTTGGCGATGAAATCACCGTTACCGGCCATTATGCCGGTTGGAACACGCTCCGCCAACTTTCCGAGATTGAAAACGAAGAACTCCACGAGACAGGCCAAGACTATGACATGGAGCCTATCGAGATCACCATCGAAGAGTTCAACAACGAACTCGACCTTGAAGATCCTCGCACCCACGGCATGCGTTACGAAGTCTCCGGTTTCCTAAACCACACTGACGCATACACCGG
>Ga0207421_10000085_pt1 | contig 100231 bp, 108 predicted proteins | sample SodLakKL_010_SED_4_FD_187542 | JGI IMG/M metagenome (GOLD analysis project Ga0207421, IMG submission 187542) | Alkaline sediment microbial communities from Lake Tanatar, Kulunda Steppe, Russia - 8KL_010_SED (SPAdes) (version 2) | ecosystem: Environmental > Aquatic > Non-marine Saline and... | reverse complement strand
GCCTGAATGTCAGAGAGGTGGTGCATGGCCGTCATCAGTTCGTACCGTAAGGCGTTCTGTTAAGTCAGATAACGAACGAGACCCTCGCCCCTAGTTACTACCCCATCCGCTAGGATGGGCGCACACTAGGGGGACCGCTGGCGCTAAGCCAGAGGAAGGCGAGGTCTACGGTAGGTCAGTATGCCCCGAATCCCCTGGGCTACACGCGCGCTACAAAGGCCGGGACAATGGGCTCCGACCTCGAGAGAGGAAGGTAATCCCGAAACCCGGTCGTAGTTCGGATTGAGGGCTGTAATTCGCCCTCACGAACGCTGGATTCGGTAGTAATCGCGTCTCAACATGGCGCGGTGAATATGCCCCTGCTCCTTGCACACACCGCCCGTCAAACCATCCGAGTTGATCCTAGATGAGGACATCCCACACGGGATGTTCGAATCTGGGTTCGGCAAGGAGGGTTAAGTCGTAACAAGGTATCTGTAGGGGAACCTGCAGATGGATCACCTCCTACGCAAGAACCCGATCTGGCTGGTGGATAAACACCAATTTTCATTGTACGTCTGGAAACTAGCTTTTTTATATGTGTTTTAGTTATAAACACCCTCTTTTAGCAAAACATATAAATGCAACAACTGAGATGATTAAAATTACCATGGAACTAAGGATCCGTGAGTTCCAAGTGATTCAGATAAATAAGTCCATTATTAGGAAATATAGTAGCGATAGGTTTATTCATAATTTTCAGTATATAGAAGAGGAACCGACTGGACCTCTTAGTCTTAAGCACCTAAAAGAGAGTTCACTCGAAGCAATCAAAAAGGTTGATAAAAAGCTTAGAACACCTCCATACTTCTTGAAGGCTAAGACCATAAGGAAAGAGATAGGAAGAGAACTATTCATCAAAAACGAATACAGCGACAAATGGGAAACCTATAAAAACACTAACAGGGTGAATCTTTCTAAATTCGTCAAGGATATGCTGCCCTATGTGAACAAACCTGCAGTCAAGAGGCTGATGTGTGGTAAACACTTTAGAAAGAGTATCGACAGCTTATTGATAAACTATCAGCTAAGTCCGATAGCGCAAGGTCCCGGTTCTTACGCAGTATTAAACCCCAATAAAAAGAAAGAATTCTTCACAGAAGAAGTGATGGATCATTTTGTAAAAGAATTTGATGAAGAAGAACTAATAGAGATGACGAAGGATGAGGAATTAGTACGCAAAGCCCTTGATGATGATTCGGATTTAAAACGTTCAAAGGTTGGAAAAAGAGATATCCGAAGAAGGGCAGGCGGAGGGGCCGCAGGGGCAGTAAAGCATCGCACTCACATGTATTCTCGACCAATAATGCTGTAAATATTCAGGAGATTTTTATCTTAGCTTTTTCTTTTCCAAGAAGCACAACTCTACTGTCTTTTTTTTCCGCTAAAGTACTTAAATCGAGTAATTCAGCTTCTTTCTTTGCAAATCCTTTTATTTTTTCGTGTGATGGCATATTTTTGATTGACATCCTTGTTCTTGAGTCTCCCACAAACACATACCCTTTAGCTTCTACAAAATCTGGCTTTCCCATGTCTATAACATCCGCATAATCAGATTCCCAACCAATGTTCCAGCCGTCTACCAGGGTGTGCCTGATAACGGTTCTAGTGTCAAGCGTGGGTAATATTTCTAATGATTCCATCAATTTTTCCCACATTTTTTCCGTTTTAGGTACACACAACTTTTTGAATATCTTTTTGTTAGGCGCAGCGAGAGTTATATACAACTGCGTAGGCAGGAAATCTAGATTTTCAAGTACCTGCGGCTTAGTCCCGTTAGAAACTAAAAAAGTGGTCATCCCTCTTTTTTCAAAAGCTTCAATCAGATCAGAGAGGTAAGGATAGAGAGTAGGTTCTCCAGAAAGGCTGATAGCGACTTGATTTGGATGTCTAGCCTCTTTCCACATCTTTTCGGAGCATCTTTCGTCCCCCCTAAAACCGCTTACTAGTTCTTTTTGTGCTTCTAAGGCCCTCTCGACTATCATTTCAGGCTCGTCGAAATTTATCTTTTTCCTACCACTATAATCCTGGTATCTCCAACAAAAAAGACATGTCTGATTACAAACATCTAATATCGGAGACATCTGTAAACATCTGTGACAGTCTATCCCATAAAAATCTTCCTTGTAGCAGGAACGTCCTCTTATGAGCTTTTCTCTTACCCAATGACACAATTTCACCCCGCTCTCTTCTCCGGTTAGAGCATAGCCATGCTTTTCCAGTATATCTTTCTTTTCCTCATCCATGGTCAAAACTCCAAAAGTGATCTTTGCTGTTCCTCTTCTTCCTTTTCTTTTTCTTCTTCCTTCTCATCATCTTCTCCTACTGATTTTTCACCGTCATAGGTTTCTTCTTTTTTTTCTTCTTTCTCCGCAAATAAGTACTTGATCTTTTTGGAATCTTTCCTAGAGTTCAAGATAAAGGCCATCTCACCTTGGGTCAAACCACATTCTTCTACGAGAGCCTTTTTAATATCGAGATCTCTCTTGGATAGGGGCTTCAAATAGGGCAAGAATCTGGAGTTGACCTTTCCAGACGTAGAATGGATCTTGGGGGCTATCTTACTGCTTATGCTATTCTTTATATTCCTTTCTCTCTTAGAATCACTCATCTTTCTTATCCAGCTTGGGAAAGCATACTTGGTCCATCCACCGTGTCCTCGTTTTTTTGATGAACATACTCCTGCAGTCATCGCTTCGTTAGCATACACCCATGCTCGATACCACTGCCGCCTTCTGACCCTACCAAGGTACACATCCGCCCTAGACAACCAAAAATATCCTTCAGAGAGCTCCTCCGGGTCTTCGTATTCTCGAGGTAGGTTTTCGTCTATCCAAACGATCAAATTAGATGGTTCCTCATCAAGGTCATTTATACTCTCTTTAGCCTTGATTGGATTTTTATTCTGGAGTATCACTTTTAGGGTTGGAAATATCTCGGCTTCCTTTTTTCGACTGCCAAGAGCATCTACTTCTTTGAGGGTGAGGGCACCTCTCAAACCCAATGATAAGCTTTCCAGATCTCTGATAGCAGACCTGACATCACCTTCCGCTCTCTCTGCTATAGCTCTTAGAGCTCTAATCTCGTATTCTATCCATTCATTTTTACATATCTTTTTCAATAGGGCTACGATGGTGGATTTTTTGACCGGTTCAAAATCTATCTTTTTGCAGAGATTCTTCAACGTTTGAGAGCGCCGGGTGAGATCGTAATAATCGTTGGCGATTAGTATTATAGGTTGTTCAGTCCGTCTGATGGTTTTTACTATCTCGTCTATCCCTCCTTTATCTTCCCTTCCAAATATATTATCTGCTTCATCAAGAATAAGGAGAGTTCGTTTACCTTCCTTGTAAGGGACGAAGTCCCCAGACACTGAGAAAGTATCATCAACTGCGCTCCTACCTACAAAATTTTTGATCGCTTCTCTGTTTCTATGATCCGAGGCGTTCATCTCCAGTACTTCCCATCCCATCTCATTGGCCAAGGCGAGGGCTGAAGTGGTTTTTCCTATACCTGGTTTCCCTGCCAGAACGACAGCTTTTTGCGTGGGTTTTCCGTCGACCCATGCGCTCGCCCAACTTTTTAATTTCCTAGTAGCGTCGTCGTTACCTATGACCTGGGATAGTTTCTCAGGGCGGTACCTCTCAGTCCAATCCTCGCTGGTAGTTTTTGTTCTCGGTCGATTACGTTCAGATACCATAGTTTGAATGAGATGGATGAAGATATTATTTAGACTTAATGCCTCTTTATTTTGATCAGTCTTTCAAAAATCCTACAGAGGTCACAGCCAAACCGGCTCCGAGCGTGCCGTAGAAGAGAATGTCTAATATACGTTTAGAACTTAGGTTTCCGTCCAGTTCCCAGTACTCTCTTTCGATAAATATACCTTCCTCTTTTATCAAAGTCAGGCTTCCATATACCTGATCGCCTTCATCAAAATCTATAGAATCCTCGTCCTCAACGACCAGTTCTAGTTCCTCATCTATCTCAACATAAACAAAGTCATCGACATCTAACTCATCCATCAGATCTCTTACCCAATCTGGAAGTTGAGCGGTCTCGAAAGTGATATTGGTCAAAGTTCCATAAACCATGACCTCGTCACCGTCTTCGTAACTTTCGTATATCAGTCCGTCTCTATCTTCAGCCAGCTCCGAGCCCGAAACGCCGAAGATAGGCCAGAAGCCTATACTCAAGAACAGTCCAATGACCAGTATAACCAATCCTACAGCGAATACGTTCTTGTCCATATCAATTATTAAACGGGCTAAGTATTTAATTTTAATTCAAGGTTGTATCAAAAAAGAAGAAAAAAGTGGGAAAGAAGATTTTCATCTCTTTTCAGCAACTACCTCTAAGACTTCTGGTATCTTATCAAAGCCCAGTTCTCTCAATTTTTCTTCCTTCGGTATGCCGTTTTTATCCCAGCCTCTTCTTTCATAGACCGCATCACACAATTTCTGATACTGTTCTTCCCTGTACTCTCTCAACTCTTTCACTTTTTCCTCTAAGGTCATCTTTCCAGGATCCAACCCTAATTCTTCTTCAAGCTGCTCATCGTATCTTTCCTCTCTCGACTTGTACTCTGTCTCTGTAACAGGACCTACCGATCTGTAAGGCACTTGATCGTCCTCTCTAGTTCCGTCTCCCATCTTCAGGTTGAAAACTCTCTGAAAGTTGTAGACTCTTTCTGAATGTCTTATCAGGTCGTCAGGATCGGACTCTCTACCGGTGACAGCTGAATAGAAATCAGCATACCATTCTAGATGTTTTGGGACTTTTTCAGGTGCTTCGGTCTCCTCGTTATCTTCAGGAGTGATATCGTTCCACGGCAGTTTACACAGTCCGTTTATACCGAACCATGTTCTCCACATGGGGAACCAGAAAAGAGCTTCCGCCTTATCTTCAAATGTAGGCATATGGTTCTCGACCATATCCAAAAATATCAACCAAGCCTCGTCATGCTGAGGTCCTTTGAGAGCTAGACCGTAGCCGCCCTGCTGAGCTAAAGACTCTTTGGTAACATACTCTGAGTATTCTAGACCTTTACATTCCATCCCTATATCTTCCATTATCTTTCTGTCGGCGCCGTACTCTTCTTCAAAGTGATCCTTCATCCTTTTTACTCCCTGTCCTACTATGGCGCCAAAACCTTTTCCTTCAGCCATCTGGTGAATTATTTTTAATGCTGCCTTTTTATTTCCAAATTCTAAGGTAACGTCATCCATCACATCTTTTGGTATCAATCCCATCTCTGCACATTCCATCGCGAACGCCGTTGCGGTGCCAACGCTGATCGTATCTAAACCGTAAGCGTCGCAATAGAAGTTCATCTCTATCACGTGATCAGGATCAAAGATCCCGCAGTTGCTCCCTGTCCCTGCTATAGTTTCGTACTCCGGTCCGTCTACCAATACTTTTTCTCCTTGATATGGGCCGCTGCTGATCTCGAATTCTGTAACACAGTGAGCACACTGCACTGTACAACCTTTCACACAGCCGTCAAACCCTTCGTCGAATTTTTTTTCGAAGACCTCTTCATCATAGTTGTCGCCTTCCTCATGACTACCGTATCGGAAATTTTTTGTAGGTAGAAGATCGAAATCGTTCATTATCGGTGTCAGATGAGCAGTACCGACCTTAGCCATTCGGTTCTGTTCTGGATCGAGCTCCACTATCTCCTTAGCATGTGCCTTCCTGGCTTCTTCTAACCTTTCGGGATCTGCAGGATTGATATCTGTATTTCCCGGATCGGATTTCACAACAAGGGCGACAATATTTTTGTCTTTGAAAACCGTGCCTGTTCCTCCTCTACCAGCTTGTTTGTATCTTACTTCTTCACGATTCTTATCGTACCATGAAAAATTCAACAATCCGAAACGAGTGTTTTTTGCGCCGGGACCGCTAGTAACGACAGATATCGATCTAGGTTCGTTTCCTCCATACAATTCGGTCAATTTTCTACTTAGCCCATAAGCATCATCTGGAAGGTCCTTTGGGGCCTCATCAAAACTGATAGTTTTTTCTTCTCCATTTATGAAGATTATTACGTCTCTTTCAGCTTTGCCCTGTATCTCTAGAGCATCGAAGCCGGAGAAAAGGAGATAGGGTCCGAAGTAACCTCCAACGTTAGAGTCAATAGGTATATCGGTAAGAGGGGAGATCGTTGAAACAATACTATTACCGCTCCCTGGGTATACTGGATCTCCACCAAGTGGACCAGAAGAGATACACAGCGCATTCTCAGGATCGTCCCATCTTGTATCCTCATCCACGGCATTCCAAAGGAGCCAAAGATCGAATCCTCGGCCGCCGTTGAAGAGTTCTTTCATCTGTTCACTGACCTCTTTAACTTTGTAATCCATTTCATCCAAGTTGATCATCAATGTTTGATCCGCATATCCTTTTTCTATCCCGTTCGGTTCATATTCATATTCCTTGATAGATTCTATTTTCGATGTCATGGTATCTCTTCTCATTTTCCGATTAGATGTCTATATATATCAATTTCCCCTAAACTTCTCATGAAATTCTTCTACCGCAAGCTTTTTATAAATCATTTATTCGTTTTATCAGGCCATGAAACTATATGTAGAACTTTATTTCTCCGTGAGTGGCTCTGATCCGTTAGAGGTCGTTAAAGACATCAAGGAAGCAGGATTCGAACCGGTCGTGGGGGAGTATGATTTTGTAATAGAATATGAAACGCCAGAAGAATATGGGAAAGCAGTTGACAAATTGTCGAGGACTTTAAGAGGTAGTGAAGCAACCTTTAGACTCATCACTAGAAGAGAATAGGATCACATCTATGGTCTAATCCTATTTTTGTCCCCTTGACGACCGAAAATCTTGGATTATCTTGTCATGATCAAAGGCTAGTTCCGGTAGCTTAGAGAATTTAAAGAAGTCGGCCGATATAGCATCACTGCCTCCTTTTACTTTACCAGCGGTGACATCAAGGGAAAAGACAGTAGAAACGATGTGCCCCCTAGGGTCTCTATCTGGTGATGAGTACACCCCTAAGAGTTGATCGACTTTTGTTTTTAGACCGGTTTCTTCTTCTATCTCTCTTACAACTGCTTCCTCGACTTTTTCGTTGTATTCAACAAAGCCTCCGGGGAGGGCATAGCGACCTTCAAAAGGAGGATTTTTTCTTTCTATAAGGAGGATCTCTTCATCTTTTGTGATGATACCGTCCACCGTGAGGGCTGGATTTCTGTAGACACGGTCTTTATGCTCCTTTTTCAAGTCCTCGTAATCTCTCAATAACTGCTCAGCCGCTAGGGTAAGGCTTGAACCCCTGTCCTTATCTCCCCCTCTTTTACTCTCAACGAGCTTCTCTCCATAATTTTCCTCCATCTTCTTGATCGTTCCCCAGGCGTGGCGGTAGGACATGTCCATCTTTTCTGCAGCGCTCGAAATCGAGCCTTCTTCATCTACGCGTCTTAAAAGTTCCGCTCTCCCTTCTCCCATAACGAATTGGTCATCCTTTTTAAGCATACATTTACATTCCACTTGATACATCGATAAGGGAAAAAATAAGGAGAGTAATTAGTTTATCGTTTAGTAATTGATCGGATAAGACTATATGAAGACTAGTAAAAGGACAAAAGATTTATTTACTTTAAGTTTGATATGCATAATTGCACAATCGCCCTAATTCCTAATGATTTCGTTACAGAAAACCGTGATTTAACAACTTTGGAAGGTCTATCGATATGTTGGATAAAGAACTAGTCATAGGACAAAAACATCTATCTAAGAACCAGGATTTAGATTGTTTTATAGACTGCCTTGAAAGAGCTAAAGATGTGGCAGAAGAGCACGAAGAACTTCAATCCTGTATAAGTAAATTATTGGCCGGTGGATCCTGCGATAACTAACCTCCGATAACTAGGCTCTTTAGTTAGCTTTCCTTTTTTGGCTCATCATAAGTGGAGAGTGTTAAATTTTTATATTGCCAAGTCAATCACCATCTGATATGATCGAATTCGAAGAGAATATAGAATGGAGCAGATTTTTCGACCCCTCCGATGGAGAGAGAAAACGAGAGAAAATAGTGGTGAGAAAAGATCCTTTAACAGGAAAGTCGAGCAGGATACTGGAAAAGCCATTGCCAATATCTAAAGAAGTGGAAATCGAAGAGGACATAAAGGGCGGTTTTTGTCCCTTCTGTTCTGAAAACATCTACGATATAGGGGCGAGAGATAGTGAGGTTTTGGATGATGAGATATTAGAAAAAGGTGAGGCTGTTTTACTGGCCAACATCAGCCCATACGCAGAAAGGTCTTTAGTTATAAGACTGTCTGAAGATCACTATCTTCCATTGGATAGCTTCACCGAAGAACATTTCACCGATGCCTTTGAGTTGACTTTAAACTATCTCGATGAAGACAACAAAATAGAACATGCATCCCTTATGATGAATTATCTGAAGCCTGCCGGTAGCACAGTTGTCCATCCCCATATTCAAATCTTGGCCTCGGATGATCCGATGGACTATCAAAAAAGGGTATTGGAGGCCTGTGAACGATATCATGAAAACACCGGCGAAAATTATTGGAAAGATCTGCTGTCCGAAGAAAGAGAAGGAGAAAGGTACGTAGGGGAAACAGGCGTGATGGAATGGATCTCCCCTTTCGCTCCTAGAGGACTAGAACATATTCAAGGAATAGCTCTAAAGAATTTCATGAACTTTGAAAGGAAAGATCTAAAGGATTTGTCTTTAGGAATAGTCAATACATTACTTTATTATTCTAGTATAGATCTGAACTCATTCAACATTTCGATGATGCCTCTATTAGGTGAGAAGGAGGTAAAAGCTACCGTCGTGGATATCGTTGCAAGGAGCAACTTTGATAAGTACTACTGGTGCGATGTTTTTGCACTTACCAAGCTACTGGAAGAACCTTACTCCCATAAATATCCCAAAGAAATAGCTGATGAAGCTGGAAGGCACTTTGAATAACGGTAGAAAATCATTTTCTTCTGGACTATAGTTGTCTAATCGACATCGCCTATAGAAAAACGATCATATAGTGAGATCTATCAGCAAAAGATTTTAATCGCCCTTATTTGTACGTTCTTAAAAAATATATCTAAAGGTGGAAAAATACCGTCGGTCAGCTACAATAAATTAAAGAAAATATTCATAAAACCTGCTGAGGAACGACGAGAAGACATCTTATATGGACCTATAATCAAGACGATATTGGTCCTTGCATTACCCGTCATGGTCTCGAGTTCTCTACATGTCTCTTTCAACATCGTAGACACTTTTTTTCTTGGCCAGCTTGGAAAAACAGAAGTTGGGGCTCCTGCTGCGGCTTGGCCGATCCTTTTCGTTTTTATTTCCGCAGGTATGGGACTCGCAACAGCAGGTGTGGCTCTTGTTGCCCAACATATGGGCGCCGGAAACAGAAAGAGAGCTAATGAAGCCGCTGGTCAGGTATTCGGTTTCTTGATAATGATCAGTGTCGTTTTTACCATAGTTGGTTTCCTACTCGCTCCACAGTTTTTAAAATGGGTACAAACACCTACTGATGTATATCCGTTCGCTCTATCCTATCTAAGGATTGTTCTTCTTAGCATGCCTTTTATTTATTCTTACACGGCCTTTCGCTTCTTACTGAAGGGTATGGGAGACATGGTGACTCCAGTACTGATAAAAGTGGTATTCGTAGGAGTAAATCTAGTCCTTGATCCTTTACTCATATTTGGTATCGGCTTTTTTCCTGAATGGGGTGTAACTGGCGCCGCCACTGCTACATCCATCTCAAGGGTAACGGCAGGACTAGTCGGAATCTACCTTCTTTTCAATGATAAGGTTGAAATAAAACTATCTTTGAAAGACCTTTTTCTCAAGCTCAGATGGTTAAAACAGATTGTAAGTATAGGGGCTCCAGCAACCGTGGCTAGAGTCATGACCGCGCTTGCTTTCACGATACTTTTCTCACTCGTTGCAATATTTGGAGAAACTCCTGTAGCTGCCTATGGTATAGGTAGAAGGATACTACACGTCATTACTATAGCTATCTGGGGTTTTGCCGATGCTTCGATGTCCATGGTCGGTCAAAATATCGGAGCCGGAAGAACAAGAAGAGCTGAGACCGTGATCAAAAAAGCCATCTTAGTTTCATCGGCCATAATGTTCTCCATTGCTGCGATCATCATAATTTTTAGAACGAGTATAATGGAGGCTTTTATTGATGACGTACCAGTTATAATAGAAGGAGCTAGGTACTTGGCTATTTATTCGATATCTATAGCCTTTTTCGGCATATTCCGGATATTCGATTCAAGCTACAGAGGTACTGGCCATACCGTACCTGCGATGATCCTCGAGATATTCAGGATATGGGGGTTGCGGCTTTTTCTTTCAGCGCTTTTAGCTCTACCTTCATTACCATTATTGAATGTTGGATTTGATATGGGAATTCTAGGAGTATGGATCGGTATGGCTCTTAGCAATCCAATTGCCGCAGGTGTTTCATATCTATACTTTTTGACCGGAAAATGGAAAAGAAAAACTATACGGGATTGATAGATTTCCTTTTGCTCGAGTGTAAGGAAAAACGGGCATCACCATGATCTATTTACGCACTCCAATCTTTGTATGACCCTTCTCTGATCTCGGTGATAAGGCCCAATGCTGCCTTGGCACCCTCTCCGACTGCCGCACTGATCTGTCGAGCTCCTCCGACACAGTCTCCTGCAGCGTAAACTTTTGGTAAGCCCGTATGCATATCTTCATCCACTTTTAGAACGCCATCATCGATAGTTATACCTAGACTTCTAGCAAAATCAAGGCTACCACTGCTACCTTCTGCGATCATGAGACCATCCATCTCCTGTTTTTTTCCGTCTACTTTCAGTCCTTCGAATTGTTCATCACCCATTATCTCTTCTATCTTTCCTCTTTCGATGGGTATATCCTTTTCTTCTATCTTTTTTAGTAGATTTTCAGGTATCTCAAGCCCACTCCCGTTCGTATAAATTTTTATGTCTTCGGTATATTCGTACAATTCCAAAGCTTCTTTTCCAACTAGATCTTTTGATCCTACCAGGCCTACTTTTTTATTTTTGAAGAGAGGAGCGTCACAGACGACACAGTAGCTTACACCCTTTCCTTCAAACTCTTTTATCCCCTCTATAGGTGGCTTTTCATGTTGTATACCAGGAGCTACTATCAGTCCTTCGGTATTGAAAGAGCTGTCCGCAGTTTCAACTACGTAGCCTCTATCTTCAGGGTCTATCTTGGTCAGCAGTGCTTTCTCTTCAAGAACTTCTGTGCCAAATCTTTCCGCCTGCTTTCTTCCTCTTTCAAGGAGTTCCTTTCCAGATATACCTTCCGGGAATCCAAAATAGTTATCGATGCTCTCCGCCTTTTCTAGCAGCTTGTCAGGTTCGTCCAAAATCAGAGTTTTCAATTCAGCCCTTGAAGTGTATATAGCGGCGGAAAGTCCCGCAGGCCCTCCTCCTATTATGATGACCTCATACTCTTTGTCCATACTATCACTATCAAATTTAGTGAACGCTACGATAACCTAAATATTTTTGGTAAAAAAGGCGGTTTTGCAAAAATCTTTTATCCTCTTATATCAATCAAACTAATGTTTAGAGGGATAACATGAAAGTGAGATGGTTAGGCAACGCAGCGGTCGAAATATTTGGAGAAAAACACATACTGATCGATCCCAATTTCACGGTGGAACCCGAAAAAGAAGCGGATATCGTTCTTTTAACTCACGAACACGACGATCACTTTGAAGAGGAAAACTATAGTTCCTTCGGTGAGGATGCTGAACTTTACGCCCCAAAGACATCTTCGAGAAAATTCGACGTTGAAGGGGAGAAGGTAAAACCCGGGGATAAAATAGACGGTATCCAAGTTCTAGAATGTGATTGTTATGGTTCAGAAGAATCTGTGAGCTTTTTTTACGGAGGAATTCTTCATTCCGGTGATTCTGCCTACTTCCCCGATCCCGAAGGAGTGAAGCTTATCTTCACTGCATGTTTTGAAGATTACTACGGGGATTACATATCAGCTTTCAAGAGATTGAAGCCAGAACTAGTGGTGCCTTTCCATTATGATCCTCAAGATGATTTAAAGGATGCAGTAGGCCTAAAAAAGAAGATGGATGAAGAAAACGTACCTAATAAGTTGATAGAACCCGGCGAGTCCATCGATATCGATAAATAACCAGCATAAGTTTTTGAGATATGAAGCAATTTTTCAAGCTTTTTAGAGCCGCAGCCCGGTTGAAAGAGATCGATAGAGAGGGTTGGAAGAGAGTAGGGATCGATGATCCAGAATCAGTAGCTGATCACACTTTCAGATGTGTCTTAATGGGGGCCCTTATCGGGAAGGATTTAGATCTAGATGTACGAAAACTGATGATGATGCTTCTGATACATGACCTTCCGGAGATCGAAACAGGTGATATAACTCCAGAAGAAAAGATAAGAGAAACGGTGAAAAGAGATATGGAAAAGAGTGCGCTTGAATCTATACTGAAGGTATTATCATCACAAGATAAAGAAGATCTTATCGGTCTTTGGGAAGAATTTGAGAGAGGAGAGAGCGAAGAGGCCAGGGTGGGGAGAGATATAGATAGAGCGGAGATGATACTGCAGGCTTTGGAGTATCAAGAGAACTATCTAGAAAAAGATTTCTCTGAGTTTATCGTAGAGGAAGAGATAGAAACAGAAAGCATAAAAAATGCCATAAAGGAGTTTAAAGAGTATTAGGGCTCATCTTCAGTCGAGCCAATCTACTTCGATCTTTTCTATCTGTTCCATCACACTATCTCTGATTTTCTGAGGTGAGGGATAGTCGATTATGATCTCACCGTTATCCATCACCTTTTCCAGCATCGGTTCCATCTCGGCGCCGCAGTCACAGATTGGTTTTTCTTTTTGATCCCAAGCCTTCATATCAAATATGAAACACTCTGGACAGCGATATACTTGTTTTTTACCGCTGTATTTGCCCCTTTTTGCAACGGGTTCACCTTCCTTTTCGACTATGTCCATGGCGTAATTCAGCGTTCTAGCGTTGGAAATAGAAGTTCCGACTCCGAAAGCATCCGCCCCAGCTTCTTTAAGCTTTGGAATACTGTACTCATCCATACCTCCAGAAGCGATTATGGTGCACTCCACACCTCTTTGCTCCAATTCCCACTTAACTTCTTCCGCGATCTCTGCCAGGTCTCCTCTCCTAGAAGAGGGCGTATCCAACCGGACTCCGAAAAGGTTTTCACCCATGGCCTCGGCGGCCATAACGGATTCCATCTTCTCATCGTGGTAGGTGTCAACGAGTGCGATCCTTTTCACATCCTCAGGTAAAGCTTCATCGAAAGCCTTGAAAGCCTCCTTTGGATCACCGAACATGATGGTCAATGCGTGCGGCATCGTCCCCTGTGGTTCGACGCCTATCTCCTCAGCTCCTGCTATACTGGAAACTCCATCGCAACCACCTATGTAAGCGGCCCTATCGATGACGGGGGCTATACCTGGATGCATCCTCCGTATACCGAATGAGATGACCAACGAATCTCCCGAAACTTTGGCCACTCTAGCTGATTTGGTGGCTACTCCGGAGGGATAGCAGATAAAACCGAGTAGAGCTGTTTCATGTATGCAGAATTCCTTGTAAGGTCCTTCTATGAAGATAACAGGAGTGAAGACACCATTACGACCTTTCGTGCGGAAGATTGAACCTTCAGGCATAGAATAAACATCAACATCTTTCCCTTCTAGAAGATATAGGAATTCGTCCAAACCACAAAGAACACCCCATCTCCAATCCGAGGGAAACGAAGAGACAGTGAATTCAGCAACAACTTCTTCTTCTCCCACACCTTTTTCCTCGAAAATCTTCATGGTGTTTTTGAAGTATATGTCTGTAATTTTTCCTGATTTGATATCTTCTTCGTTAGATAGATGGAAATCTGACATTTTATCATCGGATAAGGAAATAGAACTCTACCTATTATTGTTTACGATGTTAATAGAGGAAAGATAATTGAAGGGATGTCACTCTTTTCTCGACTATTCAGTTATATCTTTTCCATAAAATTCCTTTTCCAATCATCTGCGGGAAGTATGGTCTCTTTAATCGATCGAGGAGTCAGCCATTGGAGTAGATTCACCCAGTGGCCCGCTTTATCATTGGTGCCGGATGCCCTACCTCCACCAAATGGCTGTCTGCCGACCACAGCACCAGTGGGTTTATCGTTTATATAGAAATTACCGGCAGAATACCTCAATTTTTCTTCCGCTAAATGTATAGCCTCCTGATCTTTGGCGAATATGGAACCGGTCAGACCATATGGTGATGTTTCATCACACAGCTCTAAAGTCTCTTCATACCTATCCTGCTCATAAACGTACATGGTGATCACAGGTCCAAATATCTCTTCAGACATCAACTTTCCCTTCGGTTCGGAGGATCTTATCAAGGTTGGTTGTATGAACCATCCTTCAGATTTGTCAAAATTACCACCGTAAAGGATCTCGTATTCCTCCGGATTTTTTTCCGCGTATTCGATGTAGCTTTTGATTTTATCAAAAGCTTGTTCATCTATCACGGCCCCCATGAAATCTTCCATTTTGTCCACAGGGCCGTAACCGACTTTTTCTATCTCTTCAAGTAAAATAGCTTTGAGGTCATCCCATCTATTTTCTGGACAGTAAACTCTAGAGGCGGCTGAACATTTCTGCCCTTGATACCCGAAACCCCCTCTTATTATATTTATAGCGGCATTGTGTATATCGGCGGACTCGTGTATGAACAAGAAGTCCTTTCCGCCAGCTTCACCTACGATCTTCGGAAAAGTATTGTAGTTTTTGATATTAGAGTAGATCTTTTCCCATAATAAAGTCAGGGTTTGATAGCTCCCGGTGAAATGCAGTCCTGCTAACCTCTCATCTTCCAGAATAATATCTGATTTTTCACTCTGGAATGGTATGAAATTTACCGCCCCGTCCATAAGACCTGCTTCCATCATAACCTTCATGATTTCATAATTAGACATGGAAACGTTCAGTGACGGCTTCCAAAGCACAGTATTACCCACTATCGCTGGTGAAGTGGGAAGATTTCCCGCGATGGAATAAAAGTTGAAAGGAGGTATAGCAAGAACAAATCCCTCTAAGGGTCTCCAATCTAGTCGATTCAACTCTCCTTCAGATTGCTCAGGCTGTTGTTCGTATATGAATTTCATGTAATATGCGTTGATCCTCCAAAAATCTATGAGCTCAGCAAGATCGATCTCAGCTTCATAGGGATTTTTTGAATGGTTCATCATTATCACAGCTATATTTCTGAGTCTTCTAGGTCCAGCTAAAAGATCTGCGCTCTTTCTGAAGGCTGCAGCACGGTGGTACCAATTAAGTTTTGACCATCTTTCGTGCGCATCCAGTGCAGCGTCTTTAGCCCTCTTTAACTCTTCTTCTCCTGCCAGGTGAACCCTTGCGATGACATTATCGTGATCATGTGGACAAACTATCTCTCGAGTTCGATCGGTCTTCACTTCTTCTCCATCTATTATCAAAGGGATCTCCAAAGTCTCATCCTTTATCTTTTCAAGTTCTTTTTTCAGATCCTTCCTTTCCTCAGATCCAGGTTCATATCCTGATATTTTGTCGATCTCATTGTCTGGTTTTTCCATAGACCAGATCATATCCATGATTATCTTCTTCTCCCTTTCAATGATGTATATTAAAAACATTGTTTAAAAAGTCTTTTAGATACGGTGAGGTAAATAGAATTATGAAGTTAATTATTTATAAATACTCTCTTTTCCACTACCTATGAACACCGAAAGATTTCTTGATGAGAACGTGAAGCCAGCGACAGGTTGTACGGAACCTGTAGCTATAGGTTACGCTGTATCCCTTGCATACAATTCTATCTTCGGAAATCTGCCAGATAGATCGACAGGAGAAGTACCACGAACAGGGCCTGATCCTCTGAAGGCGATCAAACTCCGTATCGGGAAAGGTGTTTACAAAAATGCATTCTCTATCCCTGTTCCGGGAACTGATGGAGAGAAGGGAGTAGATATCTCGGCGGCGATGGGAGTTTATCTAGACCCAGAAAACGAACTGGATCTATTCAAAGATGTCAACGATGAATTATTGAAGGATGCAAGAAAGATAAAAGAATCAAACAAGATAAGCGTGGTTGAAGTAAAGGACAAATCAGAGTTCGATATCGAGGTGGAACTAGAGTATGAAGAGGAAGACGAGATTAATAAGTCTAATGTTAGACTGAAAAAGTTTCATGACCACATTTACTCCATAGAGGTGAACGGGAAGATACTCTATAAAGATGATTCCATGGAGAGAGATGAAGACGGTGTAAAAGTACCTGAGACCATTGAGGAGATGGTTGAGGTGGCTAAAAATATAGATGAAAAAGTGGAGAAAAGGGTGTATGAAGGAATAGAGATGAACACTAGATTGGCGGATATAGGCCTTCAAGAGAAATACGGTATCGAGGTGGGTAAAAAAATTAAACAGATGATGGATAGCGGGGAACTCTCTGATGACCTCATAAACAAGGTTAAGATGAAAACCGCGGCTGCTGCCGATGCTAGGATGGGTGGGATAGATGAGTCAGTGATGAGTACATCGGGATCTGGAAATCAAGGTATAACAGTCCTTGTCCCGATAGGAGTTGTTGGTAAAGAAAAAGGGTACAGCAAAAGAAGGATGGCTGAGGCTGCTATGCTGGCACATCAGGTAACCAAATTCTCAACTGAAAGATCGAGCTATCTATCGGCACTATGTGGCTGTTCAGTAAAAGCCGGAATGGGAACCGCGGCAGGCATCACTTATCTGATGGGAGGTAAAGCAGAAGAGATCAAAGATTCGATAAATATACTTGCGGGGAACGTGACCGGTATGATATGTGATGGAGCTAAGGAGGGCTGCGCGCTCAAGATCTCGACGGCAGCGGGTGAAGCCGTGGAAAGCAGCCTGATGGCACTGAAGGGTTTGAAGGTACCGTATGATAACGGCATAATCGGGAAGACCGCTGAAGAAACTCTAGAAAATATAGGTAAGATATCAGACGAGATGGCTTTTATTGATATGAAAGTGATAGAGATATTAGAGAAGAAGGATTGAAAGAGTAGGAAGATGGATTGGAGATCTCCCTAACAAATATCTTCAAGGTTTAATCCCTACTTCTCTAAGTTTTCTTTGAATGTTTTTCACTCTTTTGATAGAAAGATTCAGCTTTTCTAATCTTTTAAAGTAACTTTCTAAAAAGTTTTCATCTTCTATCTTTAAAGCCTCTCCTAACTCATTCCAATAGAGTTTAGAAACTCTTTTTGTAGCTTTTTTGACAAAGTTACCGAAATAATCAGGATAGGTTTTTTCGTTGATGTCTTCTTTCGAAACTTTATTCAGTAGATCGTTGTACCTAACCAGATGTTCACCTAGATCATCGACTACGTTTCTATAACTCGTCAACCCATATTCATCTAGGATCTTAGGGAAGATGACCACGTACTGAAAATCCCAATCACAATACACACTATCTTCATGCTCTGTCAAAAGGTAGGCAGATTCCAAACCTTTCACTATCTGACCCACTTTTGCGGGATCTTTTCTAGTCATATCCGTGTCAGCCCTGTGTTTTGCTTCAAAAAAGACAAAAAGCTTTTCAGATGGAAACATCAGCACAGCATCATATCGTACCCATCTTCTTTTATCTGATACATCTAAAAAGGAGATACTGTTTCTGCTTTCTCTGTTCTCTCGATGTAGGGCTAGACTCGCACCTTCGAGTTCGAAAAGAAGTAGAGGTTCTTTAGATGGTTCTTTTTTCAGACCTATTTTTTTCGAAATATAAGGAGATGCCCAAAGAGAAGTCTCTAGATTATTCTCTTCAGTGTCTATAAAATAGTTCCGTTCTCTTTTGAAAAAAGATCTTGATAAAGAAGAGTTGTCATCATTTTTCCTAGGTTTCTCAGGAAGATTATCGACCTGCTTCCAACGATCGATATTTCCGAGCATAAAAAGTGTAAGAGGGAACTCGTTTCGAGCGTGAAAAAAACTCCCAGGATGTGAAGGACATCTAGCTAAACTATCTTTTCTTCTTCGGGTGATGCCGTACCATAGATACCAATCATCATGCTTTTGGGTGATGTTCAATAGATCCATGAGGCATCTATTTTCGATAGAGTCCATTATCTACCAAGGAGTTTTCGTCGATATAAAATTAAAGAGAGGGGTGTGGTGAAAGTAGGAGATATGACAACTTTCAACTAAGTCTCTGTTCTCAACCTTTAAGTAAAGGTTCTGAAATCACAAAAAAGATGCTCGAAGACTTATACGAAGCCATGGAGGACCTGTCAGAGGTTCCAGAAGAATGGGGTGAACCTTTTTTCAGCCAGGATCAGTACTATGAAACTTATCCATTGGCCGAAGAGAATCTAGAAAGTTTCGACATGATCGAGGATGAAAGTATCGTATGTTGCATAGATGGAGGGAACAATAAGATATATGAGACCCCTACCGACAGCATACATCTGATAAAAGTTTATTTCAATCTGTTCTCGGGAAAAAAGAGAGTGAAAAATTTCGATCCCTTCACCACGATACTGGTATCTAGATATGAAGATGGAGAGGTAAAATGCGAATTAAAACCTCAGAACGATGTTTTACCGCTCCAAAGCACTGCTTACGTTCTTAAAGATGAGGAATTGGAGGAAAATCCGATAACTTCAGGCCATACGATCAGGAAATACCTAGAGTGGGAAGCTCTTGAGTACGTTGCCGAGGATTTTCTAGGTCCAGAGGACATCGTCGTAAGAGATGGTGTACTCCAGACCTCGGTGGAGAGGGAAAGAAAGCTCGCTGAAAGAGCATACAGATCCGTAGAAGAAAATGACGTGATATTGATGGGATTGGCCAAAACGAGTTCACTGAGAACTACCACAGGATATCCCTTGCTCTCCTCTATTCAGTCGATGGTAGACGGAACTGATATGAACTCTGAACGATGGTATTATCATCCGATAGCCGATAACTCTCATCCAGACCATAAAGGAGAGATGTACGTGGTGAGATATCATCCTTCATCGGGATATGCATTCAGGACTGAATTTTACAGAGAGAACCATGATCAGATGAGCCAAGAAGAGATAGGGAAAGTTTTGGGTCATCTTGCTTTCCAATCCCGTGACCCGGTCTTTTTAGGATATCCCTATGGTCTGATCGATGCGGACAAAAAGGCCAGGGTCACGGACGAAGAGGTCGAATATATCAGAAACATGGGGGATAACGTTATGAGTGATTCTTTCAAGTACAAAGTCAACTCTCTAAATGCCCATGAAAGATTGAGTGAATTATAAAAATAGGAGAAGATAAAATGCCTATAGGTCAGATAGTTGGTGGAGAATATGGAGAAGTTCTTATCCGGCAGAAGAGCGGCAGGACCATCGAGATAGGTGATCTTTTAGCCATAGATGATCTTATCCTTCAGGTACTGGATTTAGAATACGGATCTCTGTTGGAGAAGAACGATATAGAGAGGATGAGCGGGATGGAATTAGAGGGCTATGAAGAAACAGCTCTGATGGAAGAAGAGATCAGAAATTACATTTATGCAAAAGCTAAACCTCTAGTGAGGATAAAAGATGGAGCTCCTCGTATACCTAAAATTCTACCTCCTTTTTTTGGAAATCTGGAGCGCGTAAATAAAGAAGATTTTGAATTTTTGGACGATCCCCAGGACAGCCTATACTTGGGAAAAGTTAGAAGCGGAAGCCAAGTATTGGAGGTCCCAATACATATAAACGGTAAAGAAGCCCTTTCCCATCACATATTGATCCCCGCAACCACGGGAAGAGGTAAGAGTAATCTAGTAAAAGTGATGCTTTGGAATCTGATACCAAAGGGTTACGCAGGCCTCCTCATAATAGATCCCCATGATGAATACTATGGGAGGAATGAAAAGGGAGCAAAAGATCATCCTGAAGCCGGAAAAAATATCGAATATTATTCTACTGATCCTCCGTCTGGAGGTTACCACCTGAGGATCAACCTTTCTATCTTGAGACCTTGGGACTTGAGAGGCATAGTAGATATTACCGAGGCTCAAAATCAGGCCCTTTACGTGTATTATGGAAAATACGGGAAAAATTGGTTGGAAAATCTTTTGACGTCATCACTAGAGGAAGCGGATTCTCACGGAGTTAGAGAAACTACTTTGAGCGCTCTGAAACGTAAATTGAGATTGGCATTTGATATTTCTGTTAAGAATGAAGAAGTTAGACCTAACGGCAATATATTCGTGAATAAAGGCTCAGAAGCACTGGTAAGGGACATCGCCAAATCAATCGAAGATGGTAAAAAGGTGATACTAGACACTAGTTCTTTACCAGAAGATAAAGAGTTGCTGATAGCGGGCATCATAACTGATAGGATTTTTAAGAATTATAAGTCCTATAAAGAGAAAGGAGAATTAGAGGATAAACCTACAGCGGCTATAGTAATTGAAGAAGCTCCTAGGGTTCTTGGTGAGAGAGCTGGGAGGAATGTTTTCCACCAGATCGCAAGAGAGGGTAGGAAATTCAGGGTGGGTTTGATAGCGATCACTCAGCTTTCTAGCATGATCCCGAGAGAGATACTTGCTAATATGAATACTAAGATCATACTTGGTAACGAGATGAAGAGTGAAAGAGACGCTATCATAGGCAGCGCGGCCCAAGACCTCTCGAAAGACAGTAAAAATATCGCTAGTTTAGATAAAGGAGAAGCGATAGTCAGCAGTATTTTCACGAAATTTGCAGTCCCGATAAAAATAGATCTGTTCGAAGATCTAGTTGAAGATGAAAGAGGTAGTAAAAAGAAGTTAGAATTCTTCGGTTGAGATGCTTTATCACGGGACGAAAACTAGGCCGAAAATATAAATATTTGCAATAATTGGAGCAGACTGAATGGAGGTTTTAATATGAGGATCGAAAAAATCGATGTCGAAGACTATGAGGCCGTGTACAAAGCGCATTTGGAGGTATCTCCCGAGAAAGAAAATATCGCTATAATAGCGATCTACGATACCTCTTTGGGTCCAGCACTTGGTGGGACTAGACTTTGGAATTATGATACTGAAGAAGATGCACTCGAGGACGTCAAAAGACTAGCAAAAGGTATGGCCTATAAAGCGGCCGCTGCAGACCTCCCGCTAGGTGGAGGCAAAGCGGTCATAATGGCTGATCCCGAAGAGAAGGGGGAGGAACTGTTCGATGAATATGGAAAGGCGGTAGACGAACTTGACGGGAAATATATAACGGCTGAAGATGTAAACACCGTAACTAAAGACATGGCTATAGTTTCCCGGCACACCGACCACGTTGTTGGTCTTGAGGAAGGTCTTGGTGATCCTTCACCGATAACAGCTAAAGGAGTATATCATGGTATAATTGCTTCTTTGAAGGAGCATGAGGATTATGACGCTGATAATTTAGAAGGTCTAACGGTCCTTATTCAAGGATTAGGTAAAGTTGGTCAGACATTGGCTGAAATGCTCTTAGAGGACGGAGCAAACGTGAAAGGAAGCGATGTTGACGAAGAAGCCTTAGAGATGATGGTTGAAAAAGGCGTTGAACCCGTTGATATAGAAGATGTTTACTCCGAAGAGTGTGATGTTTTCGCTCCATGCGCATTGGGCGGTGTGATAAACGATGAAACTATAGATGAATTGAAAGCAGATATCATCGCCGGAGCCGCTAATAATCAATTGGAGAGAAGGGAGCATGCAGAGGAATTGAAAGAAAAAGGAATACTTTACGCGCCGGATTATGTGATAAATGCTGGTGGTCTTTTAGCTGTCTACAATGAACTGCAGGGTAATACACTTGAAAAGGCGAAAAAGGACGCGGAAAAGATAGAGAACAGGCTATTCCAGATGTTCGAGGAAGCGAAAGAGAAAGACATAACACCTCTGAAGGCTGCCGACATATATGCTGAGAGGCGTATGGAAGAAGCCGAATGACGAGAGGTAGACGAAAGAACAGATTTCATATTTTTCTTTTCTTTTTTACTCTTCCTTAATCAATAAAAAAATAGCGCCGAGAAGGGGATTTGAACCCCTGTGGTGCAGAGCACCACGAGATCTCCAATCTCGCGCCGTGCCGGGCTAGGCTATCTCGGCATATAAATTATCTAAGAGTAAAGAAAGGAGATATATAATTCATTTCCACGCCTTTGGATATTCTCCCGATGGTGAGAACACCCTTTCTGTCTTGACGACGAGTCCTTTTTCTTTTTCCATGATATTTTCGGCCTTATCTAGAGCTTCTCCGACTGCTAATCCTTCGCCTTTTGCGGAAATTATAGCTACCATATCTCGCTCACTGAATGTATCCATCTCTAATATTCCGGGAACTGCAAGATCGGCTCCGTTCAGTATGGATCCAGCCGCGGTATCTCTCACCCTGATCTTGGGAAATATATCGAGAGCTCTTTCATAGGGTAACAATATATCTTTCAATCTCTCATCTTTTCCCTTTTTGTGATACTCAAAAGCGTCCTTCGCATCCTGAAGGTACACCGAGTCCTTCTCTCTGAAACCACCTGCTTCGGTCCTTCTCAACTCCATCATGTGGCCTCCTGGACCCATGGCTTTGCCTATGTCCTTGCATAAAGTCCTGATGTATGTACCAGATTCACATCTTACTTTCATCAGATACTCTCTCTTTTTTGAATCAAGCAGCTCTATATCATATATGACTCTTGATCTCCTTTCTCTCTTCACGCCTGATCTAACAGGTGGTGTCTGATATATCTCACCGGTAAATTCTTCTAGTAACTCTTCAACTTCTTTTCGATCTACGTTTCCATGGAACTTCATCGCAGCGATATATTCCTTTGGAACCGAATGAAGAAGATCCAAAATCCTCACACTGTGACCTATGCCACAGGGCAGTACCCCCGTAACATTTGGATCAAGTGTACCGCTGTGAGCCGCTTTTTCATCGAATATTTTTTTTATCCAGGCGGAAACCTGATGACTTGAAGGCCCTTCTGGCTTATCTATTATCAGAAGAGAACGGGTTATAGCGTCTCCCAAATCTCTTTCTGAAGGAAAGTCCCCCCATTTGGAGATGGTGTTAGTTTCATCTTTCACATATTTCATCCCTTACACCTTCCACGATCTTATCTACTATCTCTTCTGGACTGTTCTCAACGGAGTCGATGATCATATCATAAAAAGAAGTATCTGATATATCTATATCGTAATATTCTTTGTACCGTTTTGCTTCACTCTTTTCCCTCGATATGACTTTTTCCTTCAACTTTTCGATGTCTTGATGATCTTCTCTATCGGCTATCCTTTTGACCCTTACATCCAATGGTGCATCTATCCACACCTTGTATGCTCTTTTATCTGATCTGTGGAGTAGGTGTCCAGTCAATCTACCTTCGAGGATCATACCTTTTGAAGCTCTATCGATCATGGTTTTGTCCAGCTTTTTATCGATCTCATCATCCTTTTCGGCGAGTTGACTAAACTCCTCCAATGACATGTCACTTTCTCTTGCCATATCCCTGAAAACTTCTCCAGAAGAAAGGATCTCCATGCCTGTAGTACCGGCCAATCTTTTCGCAGCCGTAGATGTTCCACTGCCGGGAAGACCACTGATAGTTATAATGGCCTCATTAAAAACCTTTAAAGAAGTTACGTCTCTCCCTCCTTGAGCCGTTTATTGAAGTCATACATCTTCAATACAACCATCAAGACTTGAGTGAACGGTAGGCTGATGAGCATCTTCACAGCGATCCACTGAGGGAAAGGTACGAAACACCAGTCTGCTATCTGATTAGTAAGTTGAGCATTAAGAGCCCAAGGAACAGAATATGATACACTTGGGATATCCTCTAGGAAAAGCCAGATCCATCCAAAAATAGAGATTACGATGATCATGGTGATAGCCATGGATTTAAGCTGAGGTTTGAACGAGGCCATGGACATCTTCGATATCTCTTCTTGTTTCTCCTCCATCTTTTTGACTTTTGTATGCTTATTGGCTCTCTTAGCTTCCATCAGTTCTTTTCGAAATTTACTGCTGATCTTTTGATTCTCGGCCATATCCACCCAATCCATGAACTGATCTCTGATCACCGTAGATATGGTGATCATGATTATCCCCGCACCCATCAAAGTCAGAATAGGATAATTTCCCCCAAAACCAACAAGAGGTTCTAAAACTATACCAATGGCTCTAGCGAACTCATCTCTAGTACTTTCGTCGAACATCACCATCAATGCCAACAAACCTAGAAATATATAGATGAATCTCCGGAAACTCAAAATGGGTTTCTGAGAAGAAGGCCTCTCCTCCTCTTGGCCCACTCCCACTTCATCTTCCTCATCTTTGTTACTGATGGTTTACACCTCTTGAGTTATATTTCATGCACCTACACATCATTGTTCTCCGAAGAAGTCTCTCAATGCAGGATGCATCTCCATCATCTGTTCTTTTCCTATCTGTTCATACAGTTGAGTAAGTATAGAGACAGCTAGAAACAGAGCTATACCCGTGGCGTGTCCGACAGAGCCCAACATATCAGAACCAGCAGCAACGCCTCCAATGAAGAGCCCACTAAATGTGGTTATAGTAGGTATATATCGTTTCAGTACCCTTTGTAACACTCTAGGATCGCGCCTGAATCCGGGGATCTGCATACCGCTCTCCTGTATCTGCTCGGCTACAGATTCAGCATCCATATTGGTAGTCTTGACCCAGAATTTTGAGAAAAGGACACAAGTTATCACCATGAATAAGAAATAACCGGTAACTCTGATCGCCATCTGGACTCTAGTATGGGTTATCTCCGGAGTTGGGGAGAGCATATAATCATATCTTTCTGAAACGATGGGCAGTAACCAATCGTGTAGACCCTCGACCTGAGATATATACCATACTGCACCTCCTACTGGTTGGGTTTCCCCCTCAGGGAAAATACCGAGCCAATCGGCACCTCCTAATACAGGGAAACCCTCCAAGTGGTTTTGGAAGAGCATAGCGAACAGATTGATGTTCGCTAGAAGTGCTGCAGCTAGTATCACAGGTATAACAGATGCGTAAGCTAGCTTGATAGGATAGCGACCTCTAGCACCTCTAGCTCTGCCGTGTGCCAGGGGAAGTTCTATCCGACTACCTTCTATATAGGCAACAATCAATAAAATTACTATGGTGAAAATCAATCCCATAACTGGATTAGGGGGTGAAACTAATAAACCTTCTAATCCGCCACCAGCGAACTCTGCAGCGGATTGCTCCCGCATGGCTTCTATCACCCTAGGTATGGTTCCAGCAGGCATAGTATCACCAGCCCCACCTTCGATGGGAGCCCAATTGAACAGACCGGTGAAGAGGCCTTGAGCGACACCCGCAACGATAAATAAGCTGATACCGCTGCCGATGGCCCATTTTGATACGACCTCGTCTAAAAGGAATAAGAAGTAACCTCCGATGAATATCTGGAGTATTATCAATCCTCGGGCCCAATTAAGTCCCACATTTTCTATGAAAGCTGGGGCGGGCTCTAGGAATCCGTAAACCTGGGGTATGGCCTGGATAAGGATCATTATGATTACCAGGAATTTCTGCATATTCTGAAAGACCGCTTTATCATCTGGGTCCTTCATATCTAGATTTATTATGTCTGCTCCCTGGAACAGCTGCATGACGATGGAAGCATTGACTATAGGCATTATACCTACATGGACCAGTGATCCCATCTCTCCTGCAAAGATAGCTCTGAACTGTTCGAACATGTCCAGTCCTTCGGCTGGGTCTAATCCATACACGAAAACGTTAGTTAGGAGGAAGTAAGTGATGAGCACAAATATAAGCCAAAACATCTTGCGTCGAAAATGGACATGTCCATCTGGAGCTTTAACTGCAGGCATCCGATCGATCAAGGGTTTTAGCTTATATAAACGACTTTTTTCCTCATCCTTAGCCATAAAGATCACTACTCTTCGCTGATCAATTCTCCTCCAGCTTCTTCGATCTTTTCTTTTGCCTTTTCACTTGAATTAGAAACTTTAATCTTTAACTCTTTTGTAGGGTTGCCCTTACTCAACAGCTTATCGAATCCGGCTCTATCCAAATCGACTTCATAGGTGCCTCCATCTTTTTCGGCAAACCCCATCTCTATGAAATCATCAAGAGCTTCTTCGATCTGATAGATGTTTATGACCTCTTCTTCCTTTACCAATTGTTGAGGACGACTGAATCCTTTCGGACCGAAATAATCGGGATCTTCTTTAGCTAGAGAAGGCCATTTGTGCTTTCCTAGGCCTGCTTTTCCTCTTCCACCTCTTTCTCCAGCTCCTCTACCTTTTTTGACACCTCGTCCGTGACTGCGAGAACCTCTATTTTTTTTCTTCTTTTTTTTGCCCATGATATCATCATCCTTCTTCAATGATCTCTCCGTCGTAGTCAGGACCAATCATCCTCATCAGCAGGTCGTTGATTGCTTCCCCGCGATAGCCCAGTGAACCACTGTTCCTATAGGGTCTTTTTATACTTTTGTACCCGCCTTGGGGTGGATGCATCCTAAATATGTTCTGTAATCCGTCCACTTCATCTATAGTGACTTGATCCTTCGATACGGCTTCAGCGAATTCTTCGATATTCTCATATTCTGTCTGGTCCTTTATTTCTTTTTCCATCTCTTCAATGCTCATATCTGACCGATTTTTTAGCATCTCTAGTAAGACATCTTCATCAAGTTCTCCCCATGTTATCAGGTCTTTTACTTTGTTCAACATGCCTTTGTAGGTAGTATTTTCAGGTATGACCGTACAGTAGTTGTTCCTGTTTAGCCGTAGCATATTCAGGGTATCATCTATCTTTTTATTATTCTTCCTTGAACTTCTCAATCTGATGACTGCGAAAGCCATGATCAGCCCTCCTTTTCTGAAATTTCAGCTTCTTCTTCAACTTCATGTATTCCGGAGATGATACCTAATTCTTCAGCTTGGTCTTCCCTTACTCTCATCTTGGAAGTTCCTTTAAGAGCATCGAAAACGGCTAGTGCGTAATTGACGGTGGTCCTTGTTTTACCTTTTGAAAAGCCCCACATATCTTTTATGCCGGCTCGTTCAAGGATAGATTTCGCTGTCTCACCTACAGCGAGTCCTATACCACTAGGTGCGGGTTTAAGCTGTATCTTTACTGAACCAGCCCTTCCTTTCACTTCGAAAGGTATCGTGTGAGGATTACCACATCCGCACTCCCATGAGCCGCATCCTCGCCTTATCCTTATGATGTTCAATTTGGCATTATCCATGCATTTTCGTATGGTCGGTCCAACTTCTTTACCCTTAGCTGTACCGACTCCCACATACCCATTGCTGTTTCCTACAACACAGGTGACAGTGAATCTCACCCTTCTACCCGAATCAGTCATCCTCTGTACCATATTAACGTCAAGGACTTCATCGTCCAGCTCTGGAAGCAGTGCATCGATGATCTCGGGCTCTTTGATAGGTAAGCGAGTATTCAAAGCAGCTTCCATGCTCGCTATTTCGCCTCTTTTAACTTTTCTCCCGAGCCTAGTTTTTGGTTCCCATCTGTACATTATGATTCCTCCAGTTTATCTTTGACTTCTTCAAAATTATCTTTTGTTTCTTCGTCGATATGTTCCCCTGTTATTCGTTCATCAGGAGGAAGCACATCTGGATCGTGAGGTATGTTTACACCTGCGTCCACCATACCTTTCAGTGCAGAAAATAATCTTCCACCATTTTCAGGATATTGCAGACCTATGTCAAGAACAGCCTCATCGATACCTTTTTCTATCGCTCTTATACCAGCGAGATAACCTACAAGATAGCAAGAAGGTATGTTGATTCCATATCCCTCCCATCCTATATCCTTTAGGTGTTCGCTCGTAGCCACAACATCGACTACATCACCTTCTGGATTGTACCGAATAAACTGTACTCTGATCTTTTTATTGGATGATCTTACTACAGCTCTGACTTTACCAGATTTGAGGAGCCGCAGTCTTTCTCGGTAATCCGTTTTTCCTTTCCTTCTTCTCTTGAGAGGCATCTTATAACGTGGTCCTTCAGCCATATTCAATCACCACCTTTTTGTTCTAGATCATAATCTTCATCGATGTAACCTTCCATCTTTAGATGTAAAAGCATGTCTGCCCTGTCCTCGAAAGTACCGCCTTTAGACTTGTTATAGAACTCTCGGTAAGTGGACGAGTCGATGTAACCTTCATCTCTCAGGTATTTCAATTCACTCCTTATGGAGCGGATCCTTTTCTTCCATCTGTCCTTTGAAGATTCTCTTGCTCCTTTGGTCCCCTTCCTTTTTCCATATCCTTTTCTCCTCCCTTTAGATTTCTGTTTTTTCTTATAGTTTATCCTACCCCTTGAATTACCTTCTTTAGGAAGTTTTTTTATTATATCTCTGTTTATTAAATCTCTCACTTCTTCTCTAGTTATGGCTTCTATCACTTCGTCTAACATCGTATCGTCTACCCAAACGCGTTCTTTTCCGCAGTCTAAGATTTCTGCAGCCAACCTTTTTTGATATTTGATATCCATGAATATCACCTCATGATGGATTAAGGATCCTCAGATCCATCTCCTCTGCCTTTTCTTCTATCTTTATCCTCTTTCTCATGCCTACGCTGTGGGCGACCCTTACAGCCTGTTTGTCAGGATCTAGATCATCAAGGTCGTCCAAGTTGTGAACAAGGACCTCTTCAAAGCCCGATGGATGTAAACCTCTGACTTCTTTTGGAGAACGATATCCTATATTAACATTATTTGGACGGTACTTCTTGTTCTGTCTAGCCTGAGAATGGATCCCCCTCGGCTTTCTCCAAGTATCTCTATCGATCTTCGAACGTCTGAACCACTCTTGTCTAGGGAAATCAGGTCTCTGAGATTTTATTTTTTCTCTTTTTTTCAAGAGTTCCTCTGTCTCATTATCAAGGTCAGGTTTTTTCTTAACTTCGTAATCCTCTTCATCATCCATATTAATCACCTCTTTTCTCTATTACCTTAAAGGTTTACCGGCTTTTTCAGTTATATATATCCCATCTTGGAAGACTCTTGGGTCTACTTTAGAGATCTTGGTCGCGGATTCGATGTTGGAGGCGGTCTGAGCGACTGCTTCTTTATCAGGTCCTTTGACCACCACTTGATCACCTTCGATTTTTACCTCCGTCGAGCCTACGATCTTAGCTCTCCTAGGTTTGTTCTCACCCACGAAATTTTTGATCACGACCTCTTCACCTTCAGAAGTGACTTCCATTGGAAAGTGGGAATAAATAATCTTCAATTTATACTCGAAATCTTCCCGAACACCCTTTATCATGTTTTTTATATGGGATCTGTAAGTCCCTGCTAAAGCCTTTTCTTTCTTACTAGGTTCCTCGACGATAACTTGTATCTCATCATCTTCAACTATAATATCTATCCTCGGATGGTTGAACTTTTTCTCTACTTCTCCGTTCTCACCAGAGACCTTTAAATCATCCATTCTTTTCTCGACATTTACGTCGTCTGGAATTTCGATCTTTTCTTCTATTTTTGCTGCAACTGGCATAGTAATCCCTCAATAAACGTATGCTAACAATTTACCTCCGATCCCTTTTTGTTTTGCTTTAGAATGAGCCATGACTCCTTCGTTGGTGGTTATGACCAGCAATCCGAAACCTTGAGCCGGAAGATATCTAGACTCATAATCTTCTATATCAGCGTTGGTCACGGACCATCTAGGTTTAACCACACTGCACTCGTTAATGTTCCCATTCAAAATCACGTTGTATTCTCCTCCTCTTCCGTCTTCAACATATTCGAATCTTTCAAGGTAACCTTGCTCTTGCATAACTCTGAGTACACGGCCTATCAATTTAGATGCAGGTTCTACTTTACATTCTAATTTACCGCTGTCTTCTGCGTTTTTTATCTTCGATAATGCGTCATTCAATGGATCGTGTTTCATTTTTAGCACCTCATGAATATTTTTCAAATCCTAGATCTTCTGCGATCTCTCTAAAACACTGCCTGCACACATGTAATCCATATCTTCGGATTATACCCCTCTTCCTGCCGCAGCGTCTACATCCTTCTTTCCTTCCGAAATCTTTATCGGGCTTCAATCCTTCTTCTTCACTCATCATTCATACACCTCCAGATCGAATTCGCACTCCATGAACTCAATCGCTTCCTCCTTGGTCATCTTGTGTTCTTCTGGTATGGTCTTTTTCTGATTTTTCCTCTTATTGACACGGAGGCCTTTTCTTCCTAAGACTATTGAGATATCCATGCCGAATACGCCTATATTGGGGTCATAGCTTGCCTCTTCAAAATCCGTGTAATCACCGATACCAAAGTTGATGTTACCATGATCGTCGAAACAATTTATAGGCAATCTGTTTTCTTTGACCCAAAAAGCTTTTTCAAGGAAATCATAAGCTCGTTCGCCCCTAAGCGTGACTTTACAACCTATCGGTTGTCCCTCTCTTATGCCAAATTCCGCGTTCGTGGTCTCGGCTTTAGTTTCAGCGGGGATCTGGCCTGTTAGCATCTCCAAAACATCAAACGCTTTTCTCAGTTTTTCTCCACCTTCTCCTACGCCTATATTGACGACACACTTGACCAATCTTGGAATCCTCATCGAGTTTTCGTAATTGTCACTTATAGCTGAACTCATACTATACCCACCTCAGGTACTTCTATGGCCGGTGTATCTTTTCCTATCACAAAAACATAATCTTCGATAGTGGTCATACCTGACTCAAAATGGACGAAGTTCGGTTGTGGCCCTTTTATGACCTCATGTTCTTTGATCCTGTCTATCTCACCTATATGCTTACCTCCGATGATCAGAGCCATCATTCCTTCTTTGAACTCATATGTATCCAATACTTTTTGCTCAGGTATCTCTAATTTTAGTACATCAAGGGTGCTATGTTGGTTAGCGTTCTCGAACTTCAAGTTCCTGCCGTCGTGAAGATTGTACTGGGTTATGCCATCCTTCAATGTAGTTTTATCTTCTACCTTCACAAGTTTCCATCCTGAGACGCCTTCATCGATCGATTTTAACCTTATCTTACCTTTCTGATCAAATAAAACCCTGTAATTTTCCTTTAACTCCGGTATGGTGATGACGTCCATCAATCCGATAGGTCGATTCCTGTCCGTAACAACCTTCCCATCGACTTCCACCTTTCTATCTGCGAGAAGCCTTTTTGCCTCTCGAGAAGTGTTAGTGTATTCTAATATGTCCCTGATGACCACCACTAGAGGTACACTTCTATCTTTGGGATGAGGTCCAGATTTAGATCTTGGTGCCCAGTGATGCTCCTTAGTCGGTATTCCCCATTTTTCCGTCGGTGTGTCGTATCTTTTGCTGTGCTTACTCATGATTTATCTCTCCTCACTAATATTTTCTACTTTTTCTTTTCTCCAAGGATCTGAAAGATCCAGATCTACTATCCTTAAATTCGATGGATGTATTCCGTATGGCTGTTTGGACTCATCGGCTTTTTCCACGGTCACTTTTTCCACGTAAACCTTTTCATTCCTTCTGTCTACTTCTGCAACGCTGTCAACATGGCCTTTAAAAGCCCCTCTCATGACCTCTACTTCGTCTCCTTCACGGAGCGGTAAACTTCTAGTTCCATATTTCTCTCTGAGTTTGTCTGATAAAGGGGAAGACATGATCTTCCTTTTCTTATGATGGGGCGCATTTTCTTGTCTTTTTCTCTGCTTATCTGGTTTTTCACTCATATATGAACACCTCACATTATCATCGATGCCGCTGCTCCGACTCTTGGCCATCTCTCCGCGGCTTCTCTAGCCACGGGGCCTTTGATCTCAGACCCTTTAGTCTCTCCGTCCTCTTGTGTCAGAACTACCGCATTATCTTCGAACTGTACCATGACACCATCGGCTCTTCTAAAGGGGCGTTTTTGCCTAACGATCACCGCCCTAGTCAACTCTCTTTTCATCTCTGGAGTTCCTTTGACCACCGACGCGACTATTTGATCTCCAATCCCGGCCTGAGGATATCTCCGGTGGACACCATGATAATTTATCACCGAAACTACCCTTACCTCTTTGGCGCCAGTATTATCTATACATTTGAGTTTGCTTCCAACGGAAAGACCGTTTGTTTGTCTACCAGCTATTCCTTTCATCATCCTTCACCTCTAGAGATAACGACGTAAGATTTGCTTTTGCTGATCGGTCGGCATTCCATTATCTGTACCTCATCACCTTCATCGATATCTATACATGGGGGATGGTGGGTCGGGTAATGACTCTTCCTTTTTTCGTATCTCTCGTATTTTGGTATGTATTGGAAATGATCTTTCCTTACAGTCACTGATTTATCCATCTCTACCGATTCTACTACACCCCTTATTATCCTTCCTCTTACTGGAAGATTACCGTGGAAAGGGCAGTTATCATCGTCACAGCTCTTTTCCGGAGCTTTAACGTCGACACCTATATCGCGAACTTCGTTTTCAACCATGATATCATCAACCTAATTTCTTGATCCTATCTTCGGGTCTGTACGTAATATTAGATCCGTCCAGATTTTTACGGCGGCCGTTGATTTCGATCTCGAATATGCTCCCTTTTTTTGGAACAATTTTTTTTCGATCGTTTCCTATAATAAGAGTATTTTTTGTCTCATCGATCACTTTACCTTTCAGTCCTTCATAACCTTCGTGTTCTGATTCCGATACTTCGATCTCAGAACCTATGAATTCGAATGTTTTTACCATGTCTTTTTTTGGCATGTTACCTGACCTCCACAGAGAATCCTTTGCCTTCTAGGAAGTCCCGGACTTTTTCTATATGGTCGCCCTGAAGTTCGATACGACCTTTTTTGGTGGTACCTCCTGCAGCACATTTCGTTTTCAATTCCGAGGCTAGATCTTCGAGATCGATATCGCTCTCATCTATTCCATCGACTATAGTCACCGTTTTACCGTATCGCCTTTGGTCAGTATATATCTCGATCTCCTGTTGCTCTCGTGCTATGTCTTCGCAGATGCATATCTCTTTAGGCAAACCGCAAGTTGGACAAACTTCTTCCGCCATCAATTTCCTCCTTTTTGTTTATTTTTTTCTTCATTCATTATCGTGAGAATCCTAGCTATATTCCTTTTGATCGTACTTATTCTTCCCGGACTTTCTGGAGCTCCCCCCATCGCAGCGACACCTGTCTCGTGGAGCAACTCATCTCTAAGTTCCTCTAACTTTTCTTCTCTTTCTGACTCATCCATCTCTCTTATCTCTTCAGTTTTGAGCAAAGCCATTTTATCCATCCTCCTCCTCTTCTTCAGTATCTTCTATATCCATCTCTTCTACTTCCTTTTCTGGCTCGCTTTCATCTTGCTTATCTTTTTCTTCCTCATCCGTTTCTTCATCCTTTTCCCCCTCTTCTTCATCGGCTTCTTCTTGTTCTTCTTCCGTCTCAGGTTCTGGAGGGATTATCTCTATCTCATCAGGAAGCACGGCATCAGGGTCCATTATCTTCACGGTCACTCCTATGACTCCCAACTTTAGTTTTGCTTGGGCGAATCCCTCGTCTATCCATTTCTTCTTTTCCTCACCACAATATTTTATATGCCCATCCTGGAATTTCTCTACTCTATGTCTTGGACCTGTCAATTTTCCAGATAATATTATCTGGCAACCTTTTGCTCCGGCATCTATGATATCTCTGACCGTGGAATGACCGGCTCTCCTGAAATACCATCCTTTTTCCAAAGAAGATGCTAGTTTTTCGGCCATTATCTGCGCATTCAATTCAGGTCTTTCTACTTCCTGAACTTCAATTTGAGGATTGTCAAAATTGAATTTTTGCTTAATCTGCTCGGTGAGCTCACTAATCCTTTTACCCTTTCTTCCGATGACCAAAGCAGGTCTTTCGGTGTAAAGAGTTATCCTAGTTCCCATAGGAGTCCTCTTGATATCTGCTCCTCCGAAACCTGCTCTTTCAGTTTCTCTTTGAAGGAATTCTTTGAGTTGAACACGCTGCATCTTTTCTTTTACAAATTTTCTTTCTCTCGCCAATGTTACTCCTCCTTTTCTTCTAATATTATCTCGATATTGGTTCTCTGGGTATTTTTCGGTGAACTTCTTCCAAAGGCCCTAGATTGGAAACCTTCTATTGGACTAGCTTTGTAGGCTGAAAGATGTTTGATCTTCATGGCTTCGGAATCCAATCCTTTACTTTCAGCGTTAGCTTTACACTCTTCGATAAGTGATCTGATCTTTTCACAGACTTTCTCAGGATATCCACCCGAGCCGATCCCTTTTTGATGAGCTATTTTTTTGTTGTGCTTCTTGTAGGGTACGGCTCGCTCCCCTGCTATAACTTCGTCGAGTATATTTATCGCCTTATCCACGTCCTTACCTCTTAACATGTCACAGACTTCGACGGATTCTTTAGGGGAAATCTGGAACTCACTTCCATACGCCTTGGCTGTAAATTCTGGATCCGGATCCATAGAGTATCCCATGCTTCATCACCTCATTTAAGGGGTATGTATTTCGAAGAACGTGTCGCTCCTATACCTGGCCCAGAATGCTCAACGTTTTTCCTTGTCATAGCAAATTCTCCTAGATAATGCCCTATCATTTCAGGTTCTATCTTGATAGTTTTGAACTCTTCACCGTTGTGTATGGCTATCCTTTTTCCGACGAACTGAGGAAGGATGATCATCTCTCTTCTATGAGTCCTGTAAACGTCTTTGTCTTTGTTCTCTATTTTTTCTAACAGTTTTTTCTCACCTTTATTCAAACCTCTGTCCAGCGATCTCCTAGCCCTTGCAGGTAGAACTTCTTTGAGTTCATTCAAGGACATCTTCTTAAGCTCGTTTAAGGCGTAACCACGATATGTGAACTTTCTTTGATCTCTTGATACATTATCTGCCATAAATCTATCACCTTTCTTTTTTCTTCTTTTTCTTACCTTTTTTCTTCTTTTTGGAGGAAAGACGACCAACTTTTCTTCCGGGCGGAGCATTGGCTGAAACTGTCGAAGGTACACCTACATGCTGGTGATCGCCTCCACCATGGGGATGATCGACAGAGTCCATCGCAACACCTCTGACTTTTCTTGCGCTCTTGGCCCTGCTCCTCAAACTTTTGACGTTTTTACCCGCTTTTACTAAAGGTTGATCTTTATGTCCTCCTCCCGCTATTATTCCCACTGTTGCTCTACAGCGATTATCTATTTTTTTGATCTTGTCGGATGGTAGTTCTACTACGGTTTTTTCTCTCTCCTGGGCTATGATCGTTGCGTAGTTTCCTGCAGTTTTTACCAATTTTCCACCGTCTAGCGGTTCTAGTTCAATATTATAAATGAACATACCTACAGGTATCCTTCGAAGAGGTAAAACGTTGCCCTTCTCAACCTTCACTTCGGGCCCGACTTCGATCTCTTCTCCTACCCAAAGCCCATGATTAGCGATCAAGAAGGTGGTTTCTCCGTTGTCGAACTCGACTTCGGCTAAAGGGGCTGTTCTGCCTGGAGCGTGGTGTATATCTATAACTTCTCCCTTAGTTTCCTGACTCTTAGGATAACCTGGTCTAGCCAGATGTCTATGGCTTGGCGATCTATAGGTAGGTGAGCCTTTTCCTCTTCTTTGAGGTATTATCCTTTTACCCATCTTAGAACACCCCTATCCTCATTCCTATCTCTTCTGCGGAATGTTCATCCGTGAATTTGACCACCGCTCTTTTCCCTTTTTCATCTATCCTTGTATTTACCTTTTCTACATCGACATCGAATAGTTCTTCTACAGCCTCTGCAATCTGATGTTTGTTGGCTTTTATAGCGCATATGAATTCGAGCTTGTTCTCTTCTTCCATTTCCATCATGGTTTTCTCCGTAACGTACGGATGGTAAACTATTTTATGAGCTGAGTCGTATTTAGTCATTTATTACCAATCCTCCAATTTATCCAAAGCACTTACGCTGAAGATAGTCAATCTGCCTAAATGGCCACCTGGGGATAGGTCCTCTATAGTCAGATTATGAGGGTTTTTCGCAGTAACTCCTGGCAGATTATCGAAGGCTCTCAAACCTTTAGAATCTTCCGGCAAAATAACTAAAAGACTTTTAGGCCGTCTATACTTTCTATTTCTTCTTTTACCCTTCCCTGCTCTTATGTTCTTCCCATCCTTGGCTCTCTCTATATCTGAGTATACACCCATCTCTTTCAAAAATTCTATTGCCTCTTTAGTCTTATTTATCTCATCGATATTCTTTTCCACTACTATCGGCGTATCAATAGAGTCGTCTTCGATCTCATGACCTCTTTCTTTGATAAGTTCAAGTTTTGCTGTGGCTGCCAAGGCAGATCTTCTTGCCTTTGCGCGTTCCTTTTTGTTTATCTTCTTCCCCATGTCTTTTTCCGCTTTCGGAGGATGAGCTCTTCTACCCCCTCTCGTTTGGGGTGATTCTGCGGCTCTACTTCCTCCGTACTGTGTCAATCTCTGTACTCTCGCCATACCTTGGCCTTTTCCCTGCATCTCCGTAGCGTGTCTCATGCCAGCCTCTTTTGAAGGACCATAGGGCTGCTTTTTATTTGCTTCTGATGACTCTACCGCTCTTTTGATTATATCTGGCCTTATCTCTTCAGAGAAAGGAGCAGGAAGATCGATCTCAGTTTTCGATTTACCGTCTAGGTTGTATACTTTTGCCTTCATCTATTAGACCCCCTGGTTAGATTCAGTCGATATGTAGGTTAAGTTCGGATCATGCACATCGTATTTTTCGTCTCTAACGGCGTCTCTCATCACAGTCAACCTCTTAGTTGGTCCAGGTATAGAACCGTGGAGTACCACGTATGAGTTGTTTATATCTCCGTAATTTATAAAGCCTCCATCGGGTGTGACTTCCTCACCGTCTTCACCGATTTTAAGCACACGTTTATTCAATTCAGTCCTTTGATGATACCCTTGCTGTCCAGCTTGAGGAACCGTGGGTCTGGTATAACCTGGTCTAAAGGGGCCAGTGTTTCCAACATTCCTAACAGATTTACTATTTTTATGCTGAAGTAATTTCACACCCCACCTTTTAACATGTCCTTGAAATCCCTTACCTTTGGTTATAGCTGAAACATCTACCATCCTGCCCGCTTCGCAGAAATCCTCGTATTCAATATCTTCACCAAGCATTTTTTCTCCGGCATCGATCCTTTCCTGAATAGTTCCTCCACCGATCCTAACTTCCATGATCTCAGGGACCTTTTTCGGGATGCCAGAAACTAGATCCGGTTGAGTATGAATTATCGCTCTGACTTCGTCTACTAACTCTCTATCTATCCCATCCCACATACTCTCGGTATTATAATTATCAGGTACGGGAAGTCTCTTTCTAAGGGTTTCGTCGACCTTACTGGTCCATACTTCTCCCATCGTTTTCAATCCTTCATGTGTTTCTTCGTAGAATCGTAAGCCTACTACTTTGATAGGTGCGACTTCAACTATCGTGATAGGTACCCTCACTTCCTGTCCTGACGTTGTGCTTGTAGCTCTGTAATCTACTACGAAAGCGTGGCTCATACCCGCCTTGTAACCAGGGAAGGCCTGTAATTTTGGCTCCCCATCCCATTCCGGCCAAGACCTGATATTGGGCACGATGCTTTTAGCGCGTTTTCGGGGTGAATATCCCATTGAACCTCTTCTCGGATGATGTGTTTCTACCATGTGTACACCTCGATATGGTTAACTCTGCGTAAAGCCATGGAGACAGAATCCATGCCTCTTGTGGAGTCCGAAGACCGTGACGTGTAAAGACAGGGATCCTAACTGGATTGCCCCATCACGTCTGGTCAACAGACAGAGCAAAGGGCTATTACAGGCATTTATTATTTAAATGTAACGGTTGATCCTCTATTTGACTACTCTCTTTCGTTTACCCACCTTACTAGAGGTTTCATTCTTTCGTGTAAGGATCTGCCGTCTTTGGTGAGTGTGTAAGTAACTTTTGGAGGTACGGAATCTTCAACATCTCTATCGATGAGCCCTTCTTCCTTCAGCTCTTTAAGACGGTCTGAAAGAGATTTTGGACTTATGCCTTTTAAAGACCTTTGAAGTTCATTGAACCTGTACCCTTCCTTTTTGATTCCTAGATGACTTATTATACATATCGCCCACTTTTTAGAGATCACATCGATGATACCTTCTACGGGACACAAACAATTCTTGTCATCGGAGCAGCAATTCTCGTCGTTTTTCACGATTTCACCTTATCGAGACCATTCAATGACATGGGATTAATATACTTTACTATTTTTAGTAGGTAAATAGATTATATTTTTAGCGATCAATGACTCTCACGATCATCGCTCTCAGATGCATACCAAAAACTTATTTATAAACCTCCTCATCAATTGAAAGAAATATGAAAAAGGAAGTAAAAGTAGTGAGTGATCCAGAACATGTCAAGTTGGCTATAGAGGATACCAGGAGAGATATACTCTCGCTACTGAAAGTAAATGATATGACACTTACACAGATGTCTGAAACTCTAGACAAGGACCACTCCACTATCTATAGACATGTGAAAAAGTTGGAAAAGGCAGGATACTTGGAAATGGTGGGAGAACAAAAAGACCACCATATACCGAAAAAAGTTTACTCGAGGACGGCCAAGGTTTTTTTACTCAATCCAAGTTCAATGGAAAGCGGAGTCCGTACGGACATAACGATAGATTGGGAAAAAAAGAATGCAGAAAAGATGGTTGACTTTCTGGAGATCATGAACTACAAAGTAAAGGAAGAAGAGAAAGAGGAATTGATCGATGAACTATCCAAGTTCTTTATAGATCTCAAAGAAAGGGTTATGGATCCTATCTCTGATGAAGAAGAAAAGATCGGCGAGGTAAGCTTTCCCCAACTTCTCAGATTCGAAGTCCTGATGTATCTCCTTGAGAAGAGAAAAGATAAAGAGTTAGAGGAAAGATTCGAAAAGATCCTTACCAAAATAGAAGATGAAGAATGAAAAATAAAAATGGTTTTTGTATCATTAATGTATGTTTTCTATTCTACGAAATCAACATCTACGTAGTGCGTTGAACAGGAGATACACGGGTCGTAAGCACGTACTAGCATTTCCAACGTCAATTCTATTTCATCCTCTGTTCTTTCTCCTATTATCTCCGGGACCAAGTCTTCCATATCGTGCTGTATATTACCATGGTTCTGATTTGTAGGTATTATACAGTTCGCATCAGTACACCTGCCATCTTCATCGTAAGTGTAATCGTGGAACAGTATGCCTCTTGGTACCTCTACAGCACCTATACCTCTTCCAGTCTTCGGTTCTATTTCGGGTTTGTGAGTTGATCCCTGTTCATCTATGCCTCTATCGAGTAATTCATTAATAATGCGAATTGAATCTTCTACGTTATGAACGACTTCGACTAGCTGGGCTATAGTGTTCATGTAAGGATTGTGGCAGACGGGAGAAAGGCCAAAGTCTTCTGCAACCTCTTTTGCGAGTGGACTCAATTTGTCATAGTTATTGTTCAGCCTTGCTAAGGCACCTACCATATAGGATTCCCGATTATTTTTAGTATACTTGGCAGTGGATTGTGGTACTACGTACTCATTTGTTACGGAGAGGTAATCTTCAACGGGTGTTTTCCCACCATCTGAAGATATTATTTTGCCTTCATAGAAAGGATATTCATCGTCATGGGTCAGCGAGATGAACTCTGTTTCTCTTTCGAAATCAGGAAGTTCTGAAGAGAGTCCTTTTACAAAGGAAGCTATCTCTTTCAGATCAGTGACTGAACTCTCAAGCTTATGCATCAGATCTTCCAGTTCCAGAGGAGAAGGCAGTTTTGAAAAACCACCAGGTATCAACCGCCTTGGATGAGTTGTCCTTCCGCACATGATCCGCGACATCTCGTTAGCAAGACTGTGTATGCCGATGACTGTTTTAAGTTCCTCGGGATGAGATGAGGTCATAGGAACTATCGAATCCTTTCCCACTAAGTCGGGAAGAGCTAGATAACCTATGTGTAAAACATGACTCTGCATGTTTTCTCCATGAAGAGCTAACTTTCTCAACATCTTGTCTTGCTTTGAGATCTCTATACCCATAGCGTCTTCAGTAGCCTTGAGAGAGGTCAACGCATGGCCGATGGAACAGATACCGCAAATCCTAGATGTTATCTGAGCCAATTGATCGTATGGTTTTTCTTTAACGAATGCTTCAAAATACCTTGGTGCTTCTGAAACCTCCCAAAGGACTTCCTCTAGTTCACCTTTTTTCGCATCAACTATTATATTACCGTGACCTTCTACTCTGGTCACGTGTTCTACTTCGACGTCTACATCTTTCATTCAGACACCTCCTCTTTCAATAAGTCATTTTCTTCCATCAGTCTTTTGAGTACCTCAACATCCTCATAAGAGAAGACTTTAGCAGATTCCAACACTTCTTTTCTGCTGAAGCCATTCTCATCATAGGCTTCGAGTCCAAATACTAGTACGTCTTCGTTGCTAAGAACACTGAAACAACCCTCACAAGGGTCTCCGTTGCGAGTACAGAAAGCATCACAACCTGCATGAGTTATCGCCCCTAAACATAATACATCTCGGGACAGAAAACATCCATCTTTACGATTGGGACATTCTGAACATACTGAAACACCGTCTATATCGTATTCTAAGGAAAGATCGGCAAAATGACAGTCGCCGCTTATCCCACAATTACGACAATCCTGTTCATGCTCAGATAGTAACAGCTCAAGAACTTCTCTTCTTTCATCGTATACTACTTTATTCTTCGTTGAAATCTCTAAACCATCAGAGGCAGGTAAAGTACAACTGGACTCTAGATTTGGTTCGTTGTTTCCATCATCGATTATTTCTACCACACACATCCTGCATCCTGCGGGTCTTTCGTCTGGATTCAACTCATTGAAGCATAGAGTGGGTATATCAATACCGTTCTCCTCGGCCACATCGTAAACTTTTTGCCCAGGCTCAAATCCGTATTCTTTTCCGTCGATTATTATATTCATTGGTTATCATTCCTCCTCTGATATATCACATCTAAGACAACGCTTTGCTTCTTTTACCGCGCACTCCCTGTCCATACATACTATGACTTCCTCGAAGTTACCACTCCTTTCTTCTACGGGGATGGATTGATATTCTGCTCTAGGTATGTAGTGCTCGTTATCTGGTGGTTCCATGGAATATTCATAAGTATTTATGCTCTGAAGTTCTTCCAACCTGTCTTCCCCCATCAATCGGGCGTCTATTTCCTTAGCGGCTTTTTTACCATGGCCTACGGCCTCTATAACGGTGGCTGGTCCTAAAACGGCGTCTCCTCCTGCAAATACATCAGGATGATCTGTTTCCATCGTATAGGGATTTACTTTAAGTCTTCTTCCCCTTTCATCTGTGATCTTATCAGCCAAGTCCTCAGCGAAACTCATGTCTATTTCCTGACCTATCGCCGTAATTATATTATCTGCTTTGAAGATGACTTTCTCGTAATCCACAGGCACTGGTTTCCTACGACCCCATTTGGTGTATTCACCCATCTTAGTTTTCGTGAAAACCATGCCGGTAGCTTTTCCATCTTCAACTATTATCTCTTCAGGAGAAAGAAGGAAATTGAACTCTATACCTTCTTTTTTTGCCTCTTCTACTTCTTCGGGATAAGCCGGCATATCTACCTCTTCTCTCCTGTATGCTATTATTATCTCTTCGCAGCCCATCCTCTTAGCGGTCCTAGCCATATCGACGGCTACGTTACCCCCACCGACTATCAGGATGCGGTCTCCCAACTCTACTTCTTCACCTCTGTTCATCTTTTCAAGGATATCCATTCCTTTCAATATGCCTGGCTTATCTTCGTTTTCCATATTCAATGCGCGATCTTTCTGAGCTCCTACTCCAAGGAACACCGCGTCATGATCATCAAGCACATCATCAAACGGGATATCCTTGCCCACTGATGTGTTCATCTCTACATCCACATTGAGATCCAAAATCTGTTGTATCTCCCAGTCCAACACGTCTCTAGGCAGCCTGTATTTTGGTATGCCCCATCTCAGCATACCTCCAAGTTCGTCCTTCGCTTCGTATATCGTAACATCGTGACCCAATCTTTTTAAGAAGTAAGCGGTCGTCAATCCTGTGACTCCTCCGCCGACTATACCAACATGTTTACCTGTATCTTCAAGAGTTGAGGTTTCAGGTCTGTAATCGATCTCTCCTTCATACACTTTATCTGCGCAGAACCTGTGCTGAGACATCACAGAAACTGCTCTATCCAATTGGTTCCTCTGACATCTGTCCTCACAAGGATGGTCGCATACTCTTCCACAAACACCGGGGAATGGATTGTCTTCCCTCTGAAATTCGTAAGCTTCCCCGAAACGCTCCTCGATGATAAGTTGCATCTGACCTGGCACATCGGTTCCGGCAGGACAAGTATCTTCACACGGTGAAAGGAATAAAGCTGCACATGAGGAAGCAGGACATTTGTTATGCTCTATATGCTGCTCGTATTCATCTCTAAAGTACTTCAATGTGGTAAGCACGGGATTGGGTGATGTACCTCCTAGGGCACAAAGTGATCCATCCCTGACTTGTTTAGCTAGATGTTCTAGGGTTTCTAAATCTTTCATCTTTGCTTCGCCCAAAACGATTCTTTCCAAGATTTCAAGCATCCTTCTAGTACCGACTCTACAGGGGGTACACTTTCCGCAGGACTCGTCAACGCAGAATTCTAAGAAGTATCGAGCGATATCGACCATGCACGTATCTTCGTCCATCGCCACCATTCCACCGGAACCTACGATTGACCCAAGTTCATCTAAGTTCTCATAATCTACCTCCACGTCTAAATGTTCAAGAGGTATACATCCACCGGAAGGACCACCTGTCTGGACGGCTTTGAAATCTCTTTCGTTCTGCATCCCTCCTCCTATCTCATATATTATATCTTTCATCTTCGTACCCATCGGGATCTCTACCAGCCCAGCTCGTTTGATATTGCCGACAAGCGAGAAAACTTTGGTACCTTTACTTTTCTCGGTCCCCATGCTGTTGAACCACTCAGCGCCCTTTTCGAATATCAACGGAAGGTTCGCCCAGGTTTCCACATTATTGATGTTGGTCGGCTTTTCGAATAATCCGGAGTTAGCCGGGAAAGGCGGTCTAGGTCTAGGTTCACCTCGGTTACCTTCTATAGACCCCATCAATGCCGTCTCTTCTCCACATACGAAAGCACCTGCTCCTTCCATTATCTTTAGTTCGAAGGAAAAATCACTGCCTAAGATATCTTCGCCCAGTATTCCGTATTCCTCTGCCTCTTTTATGGCCTTTTTCAACCTTTCAATGGCTAGAGGATACTCGGCTCTGATGTATATGTAACCGACTGAGGCATCTATCGCATAACCTCCTATGATCATGCCTTCTATGAGGCTGTGTGGATCTCCTTCTAAAACTGCTCTATCCATATAAGCACCAGGATCACCTTCGTCTGCGTTGCAGATCACATATTTTTGATCGCCTTCGGCGTCTCTTGCGAACTGCCATTTCAAACCAGTTGGAAAACCGGCCCCTCCTCTACCACGCAGTCCTGATTCTTTCACTTCCTCTATCACTTCTTGAGGACTCATGTTATTCAATGCATTGAAGGCTGACCTGTAACCCCCTCTAGCCGTGTACTCCATTATCGATTCCGGATCGATGATACCGCAGTTTCTCAAAGCCACTCTGACCTGCTTTGATAGGAAAGGTATCTCATTGAGGGAGGGTATTTCCTCAAATTCCCAGGTAAATTTCGTCTTTCCGTGCTCACATTCCGATAGTTCGTCACTCAATTGACCTAAAGCATATTCTTTGACCGGTCGACCACCTATAACATGTTCATCAATGATCCTCTTCAGCTTAGTCTCATCTACATCATAGTATGTTATCCTTGGTTTGTCGGGCATCTTTACATCTACCAATGGTTCAGCATGACACATCCCGATACAGCCTACTGATTTGATCTCTGGTTCTTCCACTGCGCCGAGTTCCGCTCTTATGTCCTTTTCATCCAAATATTCTTTAGTGAACTCGACCACGTCTTCAGCACCAGCGGCTATACCGCATGTGGCGAATCCAAAGATTATCTGTGGGTGATCTGGATCAAGATCTTCTATTCCTATATTCGCCATCTCATCTAAATCTTCTAAGGTTTTTATAGTCATCATTCTCACCTACTTGAACTCCTTTAATATACCTTCTATTTCTTTTGTACTCACTCTTCCAAAGGTCTCACCATCTACGTTAATAACAGGGGCTAGACCACAACAGCCCAAACACCTGACCTGATCAAGTGAGAATCTTCTATCCTCTGTTGTTTCGTTGACGTCTATCTCCAATATATCCTTTAATTTTTCAAGTATTTCCCTACCACCTTTGACGTGACATCCTGTACCCATACAAACAGATATCTTATGACGTCCAGGCGGATGAAGTTTAAATTGGGTATAGAAAGTAGCTATGCCGTAAAGGTCAGTGTAACTGACACCAGTAGACTCGGCAAGATATCCCATATGCTCATCTTTCAGCCACTTGTATTTTTCCTGAGTTTTTTGAAGCAGCTCGATTTTCTGGTATTTGGGGTCCTCGACTGAATCTATGATCTTTTCAAGTTCTTTTTTTTCTTTCCAAGAGAGCTCCTCTTTTTCGTCTTGAGTTTCAGTCATGATCTCACCTCTCTCAATTCGATCGCTATTTCTATCCTCTTCTTGATCTTGGATTCATCTGCTGTTGGATGGTTACCTCCACCACTCAAACAACCATTCAGACAGGGAAATACGTCTACGCCCCCATCTTCAAGGTCCGCTTCAGCTAATTCATCTTCAAGATCAGCTGTGACCTTAAAATATTCTCTATCATCAGGAATTCCTGGATGCTTGAAATCATCAGAAGCAAGCTTTCCGTCGTAATCTCCCGAAGCTGGCTCAACAAATCCAATTTGAATGTCTAAGTGGTTGAACAGATCTATCATCTCAGGAGCAGATATCACATGATCTAGCCCTTCAACTGCTTTTAAACCACTGCATGGACTCATCAAACAGATCTCTCCTTTTACTTCTTTTAAAAGCTTATTCCAAGGTCCGTTTTTGTCTTTTACACTTAGAGAATCGATTTCCTCTGCTTCTAAATGATTTCTAGCAGGCAAACACCAACTAGCTAATACAGGCTCATCGTTATCCTCATCTGCTTCTCTAGACATCTCTAGAAAGTGCTCGTATTGAACGACTTTTCCGAATCCCATCTTTTTCAGACTTGCGATAAAGTATCTTTCTGCCTGTTTTGGTTCCATATCAGACAGCATGGGATGCTCCTGGATAAAAGAGGCGACCGCAATGGAGTCCAGAGCTATGGCGAACTCTTGGGTTCCTTCTTTCAACTTTTCAGACAACTCTTCTACCGGCGTATCTGTATATAGTGAATCTACAGGACACACCGCGACACATTGTCCACATTGAATACATCCATTGGCGTCAAATCCTATATCTTTAGGAGTTGATATGATCGTCTCCCAACCTCTTTCGACCGGCCCTAATGCGTCTACTCCAAGGACGTCCTGACAAACATTAGCACACCGTCGACATAGTATACATTTATTTGGATTGTAGTTGACGAGTGACCGCTCATCAACTTCTTTATCTCTCAGCATAACTCCAAAATCTATATCTTTATTAGTATCGACTGGTCTTTTCACCAATTTTTCAACGAAGTTGAGAACACGATCTCCTCTTACAGGACAACCTCTCAGATAATAATCCACATTAACCACTTCGTCAACGGCTTTTGTTGAAAAATTAGAGAAGAGTTCGTTGTCTTCTATCTCATCGTCTGCTTCAGGATAGACCTCTTCTTCAACTTCATCTATAGACCAATCTTTTTGGAGTTTGTTCACACAGCCGTTGCTTGCACAGTCTCCAAGAGCTATCAACATATCCGCGTTCGATCTTATCTTTTTCAATCTCTCCTCGTCTTTAGGTCTCTGAATAGAACCTTCGATGAAAGCCACTTCATAGTCATCTGAATGCTCCTTCATGACCTCCCTAAAACTCACTATCTCCACCAGTTCTAACAGGTCCAGTATTTTTTCCTCTAAATTGGCTATTTGCAGTTGGTCTCCTTCACATCCTGCGAAATCGAAAAAAGCCACCTTCGGTTTTTTATCCATCGCTTATGCCTCCTTATTAGTATACATATCTGTAACTTGGGTATTCGGATATCCTTTCAATATCCACAGTCCTGAACAGGTTCTATATTCCTTTCCAAATACTGCCATGATTTCACTCATATCGTTAAATACGGATGCGCCAATACATCGATTGCTATTAAAGATTTGTGCTCATTATAGAGTGTTTTTCTACCTTGTGATCGAAAAGTCATAAGAGTTTCCAGAATAACAACCTCATATCTATATTTTCTTTTTTTACAATAAATATGGATGAATAAGCGAGCGAAAGTGTTTAATATGGGCGCTTTCTAGGCAAAATTGACCCAAGATTTAGGCCTAGTAAAGGGAAAGTTTGAATAGGTCGCATTCGCAAATAAAAAGGGGATAGATATAATGGAAAAATACCATCTGCGGGATATGTTGCCCATAATAGAGGAATATGAAAAGAAAGCTGGAAGTTTGATACCCATACTGCACGAAGTTCAGAAAAAACTGGGTTATCTTCCAAAAGAGGTTCAGGAGTTCATAGCCGAGGAACTCGGTATCCCATACAGCCAAGTTTATTCAGTGGTTACTTTCTACTCGTTTTTTACTATGGAACCGAAGGGAGATTACACCATATCTGTATGTACGGGAACTGCTTGTCATGTGAAAGGAGCTGACGAACTAACTGAAGAACTGAAAGACAGATTAAATGTAGAAGAAGGTGGCACGTCCGATGACGGAAAATTCACATTTAACACAAAAAGGTGTGTTGGAGCCTGCAGTAAAGCACCGATAGTGATGGTCGGTGATGATGTTTATGGTAAAGTCCAGACTGAAGAGCTAGAAGATATTTTAAATAGATATTAAAAAGAGTTTAGAAAGAGGATAGATAAAATGACTAGAAGAGAAATCCTGATATGTTCCGGTACAGGTTGCTTATCAGCCGGGGCTGAGGAGATTGAAGATAAATTGATGGACGAACTCTGGAAACACGAACTGGAGGATAAATATCCAGTGACTAGAGCGATAAAGAGGACAGGCTGTATGGGACCCTGCAATCTCGGTCCTATGATAATCATTCGACCTGAGGACACCTTTTATGGAAATCTAGAGCCATCCGATGTTGAAACAATTGTTGAAGAACACTTGTTGAAAGATCGTGTAGTTCGTAATTTACTCATAGAGGATGATGGTCACAAAGTCGAAGAGTTTCAAAAACTTGATTTCATACAGGGTCAAAAAAAGATAGTCATGAGGAATTCAGGAGATATAGATCCGAGCAGCCTTGAAGACTATCTTGAAAATGATGGATACATGGCAGCTAGGAAAGCTATAACAGATATGGAAAGAGAGGAGATAATAGAAGAGATAAAAGAATCTGGCCTACGGGGAAGAGGTGGTGCTGGATTCCCAACTGGGCTCAAGTGGGAATTTACCGCCCGTGAAGACGAAGATGAAAAATATGTTGTTTGTAACGGAGATGAGGGAGATCCAGGAGCATTTATGGATAGGAGTGTTTTAGAAGGCGATCCACATAGTATCATCGAAGGGATGATGATCGCAGGTTACGCAGTTGGAGCCAATAAGGGATATATCTATGTTAGAGCTGAATATCCATTAGCTATCAGAAATCTACAAAAAGCCATTAGGGATGCCGAAAGCGAGGGTTATCTAGGAGAGAACCTTTTCAACACCCAATTTGATTTCAATGTAGAGTTGAGAGTCGGTGCAGGAGCTTTCGTCTGTGGTGAGGAGACCGCTTTACTTTCATCTATAGAGGGAAAACAGGGAAGACCAAAATACAGGCCTCCATATCCCGCGCAATCTGGTCTTTGGGATCAACCTACAGTTATAAACAACGTAGAAACGTTTGCGAACATACCTATTATTATAGAGAAAGGATCAGAGTGGTTCGATGATATCGGGACTGAAGGAAGTTCCGGAACAAAGGTTTTTGCAGTAGCCGGAGATGTTGGGAACACTGGTCTTGTTGAAGCTGAGATGGGTACCACTATTGAAGAGATGATAGATATAGCTGGCGGTGTTGCCGGTGGAAAGGATTTCAAGGCGGTACAGATAGGCGGACCAGCTGGTGGGACTATACCTGAAGAACATATCGATCTACCTATAGATTATGATTCACTAGAGGAAGCTGGAACTATAATGGGCTCGGGAGGATTCATAGTTTTAGATGAAGACACATGCATGGTCGATGTCGCCAAGTTCTTTTTAGACTTCACTCAGGAAGAATCCTGTGGTAAGTGTCCCCCCTGTAGATTAGGTACCAAAAGGATGTTGGACATATTAGATAAGATAACAAAAGGTGAAGGAGAATCCGAGGATCTTGAGACATTGGAAGAACTAGCTGAAACTGTACAGAATACATCTTTCTGCGGACTCGGCCAGGCAAGCCCAAACCCAGTTTTGAGTACTTTGAGATTTTTCAGGGAAGAATATGAGGCCCATGTCAACGAAAAAGAGTGCCCAACAGGCACATGTAAAGCACTAGTTGAGGCTTTCTACATCGATGAGGAAGCTTGCGTGACGTGCGGAAAATGTACTGAAGTCTGTCCGGTAGACGCTATATCAAGTGGAGATGAATCGTACAGCATCGATCCTGATACCTGTATCTCATGTGGTGAATGTGCTCAGGTTTGTCCTGTCGAAGCTATATCGGAAGGTGATAATGAATGAGCACCGTAAAATTTACTGTAGACGGAGAAAAGATCTCCGCTGAAAAGGGAGAAACAGTGATGTCCGCTTGCAAAAAGCACGGTATAGATATACCTAAACTTTGCCAGCACGACGCAATGGAGAACGTTATGGCCTGTCGGGTTTGCATAGTAGAAGTGAACGGAGAGCAAATACAACCAGCTTGTGGACTCAAAGTGGAAGAAGATTTAGAGATAAAGACTGAAACGGACGAGATCAAAAAATACAGAAGGATGAATCTTGAACTTATATACCGCAGTGAAAACCATTATTGTATGTTCTGTGAATCTGACGGTGATTGTGAATTACAGGATCTGATGTGGGAAAATGGGATAGATTATTTTGAACATCCTCGATTGTTTCCAGATAGGCCTATAGATTCCTCCCACGAGCACATCGTCATAGACAACAACAGATGTATCAGATGTGGAAGGTGTGTTAGGGCCTGCGAAGAGGTAGTTGGAAATCAGACTCTAGCATTTGGTGGTAGAGGTCTCGAGAATGAGATAGTTGCAGATGCCGATGTACCTTTGAAAGAATCTACTTGTGTTTCTTGTGGTATGTGCCTACAAGTATGTCCCACTGGAGCTATATTCAACAAACACAGTATGTTCAAAGGCATCAAAGATGAATGTGACCTCACTGAATCTACCTGCTTGAGATGCAGCGTCGGATGCGAGACTGAGATATACACCCGTACAGGACATCTTGTGGAGATCGAAGGGGCAGAAAGTGAAATGGAATCAGGAGGACAGCTATGCGAGATGGGAAGATTTGAACCTCTCGTGGACAGGACTGAAAAAATCGATGATGTGATCTATAAAGAGAACGAGACAGAGAAAGAGATGAGTTTGGCAAAAGGTCTCGAAAAGGCAGCAGAGGTTCTCGATGAAGGTGACAAGATAAGTGCTATGGCTAGTGGAAACCTCACAAATGAAGTGCTCGACTCGTTTTCCGAAGCCATGAGAACACATGGAGCTTTATTTGACGTGGTAGGAGCTAAAAGACATAGATTCGAAAAAGAAGTGAAAAGAAGGATAAATATGATCGAAGGTCACTTTATCGATGATATCACAGAAGTCATGAAAGCTGATCATATCCTTCTTTACGATACTTCTGTACGAGATACACATCCCGTTCTAGCCTCGTATATCAGAAGAGCAGCAATGAACGGAACCAGATTGATAACCATAGATGCTTATGAAGACAGGTTCTGGGAACATTCTGATATCTCTATAAGCGTGGAATCTCCTAAGACGCAGTTAACTAGGCTCATAAATCAAGTCGTCAGAGAGGGTAAAGGATCTATAGAAGATCTTACTCGTGTATCCTCGATCCTAGGTGGTCTAAGGGTGCATCCAAGAGATGTGATGCAGGTCGTGAAACATCTAGAAGAATCAACCTATGACATAATAATCTTGGGTAGTGAGATAATCGATCGTTGGTCTATAAGACACATATTTGAATTAGCGAAGCTTGAAGGTAGCTACTTGATAAGCTTGAATCAGGCCTCCAACCAGTATATCAGGAGTCTAGAAACAGAAGGAGTTTACGAAGAGCCCGATGTAGCTTATGTCCTCGCAGGCGATGAAGATGATCAAGAGGATATGAAGAAACTTATCGAGAACGCTGATTTTTCCATAGTCCAGGCGTCGAAACGATCAGAATTAACCGAAAAAGCTGATCTCGTCATACCATCTCTTACTATGTTTGAGAGAGAGGGCACTTCAGTCAACATAAATGGAGAGGAAAAAGAAGTCGAACGGGTTATGGAGCCTAAAGGAGAATTGAAGTCGGAGAGAGAGTTTTTTGAAGAATTAGCTGAAAAGAGGTGAAAAAGATGGCAGAAGATAAACCCACGGTAGCTACGGCCTGTATGTGCGGATGTTCGGGCTGTCATATGTCGTTTTTGGACGTAGACGAATTTGTTAAGGAGCTTGCAGAACTCCTCGAGTTCCAGTCTAGCCACGTGATAATGGATATCAAGGATATCGAAGAAGTCGATATAGGAATATTAGAAGGAACGATAACTAATGAGGAGAACGTCGAAGTGGCCAAAGAGATGAGAGATAATTGTGAGATACTTGTGGCCTGGGGTGACTGTGCTTGTTTTGGAGGGATCATGACTATGAGAAATTTTGAACCTGTGGAGGATATACTTGAAGAGTGCTACATAGGGAAAAGTGATGACGAAAGTGAGATCCCTGATCCTGAGCACGTACCTGCTCTAACTGAGAAAGCTAGAGGACTCGATGAAGTGATAGAAGTCGATGCATATATTCCTGGATGTCCTCCATCCGCGGATATAATCCGTTATGGTCTGGAAAAGCTTCTTGAAGGAGAGATACCGAAATTGGATAAAGATAAATTGAGATATTAGAGGTGCATAAGATGGGAGAAATAAAAGAAATAAATCCCGTAACAAGGGTAGAAGGCCATGGTAAGATAAGCATACATCTTGACGATGAAAGACAAGTCGAAGAAGCTAGATTTCACGTGACCGAATTCAGAGCTTTTGAAAAATTTGTACAGGGAAGGGTTTTATGGGAGATGCCGGAGATGACGTCTAGGATATGTGGGATATGTCCAGTAAGTCACGAACTAGCCGCTTCAAAAGCATGCGACGATCTGGTAGGAGCAGAAGTTCCTGAGAGTGCACATAAGATAAGGGAGCTCCTTCACATGGGACAGATACTTCAATCACATAGTCTGAGTTTTTTCTACCTTTCAAGTCCGGACTTGGTAATGGGGTTTGATGAATCGCCGGAAGAGAGAAATATATTTGGACTTCTCAGAGAAAATGAAGAGCTTGTCGATAGAGGTATAGAGCTTCGGAGTTTTGGACAAGGAATAATCGAAGCTTTAGGCGGCAAAAAAGTTCACCCTGAATTGTCCGTAGCAGGCGGCGTTAATCAGAACATGATCAGAGAAAAGGGCGAGGAGTTCTTGGAGAAGACAGATGACTTGAAATCGTACCTGCAGGAAACCATAGAGCTTTTGAAAGAAATATACGAAGATATGGACACTCAATTGGAAGAGTTTGCGTCATATGAAACTGCCTACATGGGACTGGTCGATGAAGATGGACAATTGGAATTTTACGACGGTGATCTTCGTTTGGTGAACTCTGATGGTGAAATTTTAGAAGAAACAGACCCTAAAAAGTACTATGACGTTATCGGAGAAAGGGCTTTAGAATGGAGCTATATGAAATTCCCGTACTACAAGGATAAAGGATTCGAAGAAGGAGTCTATAGAGTGGGACCACTTGCGAGATTGAATCTGATCGACGGTATCAGTACTGAGTTGGCTCACGAAGAATGGAAGCGTTACAAAGAGATGGGGAGTAAAGAGATAAAAGAGGGTCCACTTTTCTACCACTATGCGAGACTGATAGAAACACTTCACACCGTGGAGAAGATCGAAGAGTTACTCCAGGATGAAGAAGTTTATACTGGAGAGATAAATGTACCGACTCAAGCTAGGAAAGCAAAAGGTAGAGGTGTTATAGAAGCTCCTAGAGGAACATTGATACATGAATACATGTCGGACGAAAACGGTATAATCACAGATGCCAACTTCATCGTAGCTACTGGGCACAACAATATGGGGATCAATAAGAGCATACAGAGCGTAGCAGAAGAATACATCGACGGCTCCCAAGAGGAGATACCAGAGGGCATTTTGAACAGACTTGAGAGTGTAGTCAGGTGCTACGATCCATGCCTCTCCTGTTCCACCCATGCAGTGGGACAGATGCCATTGAAAGTGGATCTTGTCTCTAAAGAGGGCGAAGTGATAGATAGTAAAAAGAGATACTGATCATCTAAAACTTCGAAAACCCCTTATATTAAATTCTCTTTTCTTTTTTCTAGGTTAAGGTTAAGATGAAGGTATTGAGAGATAAGAAAAGGCTAACCAAGTTCCTGATACTGTACACCGCTGCAGTCCAGAAGCCCGGTAGACTGGCAGATATAGCCTCTGAACTTGATATCAGCGAGCAGGCCGCTTCGAATTACATCTCAGAAATGGAGGAAGAGTATCTGATGGACAGGTCCAGCGGCACTTATCACGCTACATCTAAAGGGATGGAGATGGTGAGGGACGTTCTATCAGAACTGAGCTCATTTTTGACAGAGGCGAGCGAAAAGATCGATCTCATTTCTACAACGACCGCTATAGCTTCTGAACATATAAGTGGAGGTGACGAAGTTGGTCTCATCATGGAGGATGGTATATTGAGAGCCTCATTGAGAGAAAGAGCTAGTAAAGGAACGGCTCTACACGAAGCTGAGAAAGGCCAGCCAGTGAAAGTGGGAGGTCTGAGAGGGATCACAGAGATGGAAGTCGGGGACATCTATCTTCTAGATTCAGGCCTAGAAACAGGGGAAGAGATGCGAGAGAAAGTTGAAGAGCTGAAAGAGAAGTTAGAAGAGATCGATTATGATCGCGTAGGGGTCATGGAAGAAACTCAGTACGGCTTATGCAAGATGATGGGATTCGAACCCAACATCATCTTTTCACCGGTAGAAGCTTCGATAAATGCTGCGGAGAAGGGTTTAAATGTCCTCTTCATGCTGTCGGGGGATCAGTTCGATCGTGTGATCGAAAAACTGAGCAGCAGAAATAGGGACCTTGATGAAGAATACCGTATCGATTACAAGATAGTTTGAGTTCAGGTGATTATCGGGATATCTCTACCACAGCTGGGGCATTTCCCGTCTTCGAGATTGATCTTTCCTGAAGAGAAATATGATCTAGGAAGGATGGTTTTCCCGCAGTTCGGACAGCTAGTGTCGTTGTCGGCCGGCAGATTTCCTAGGTAGACAAAGTTCAATCCTGCATCATGAGCGATCTTTCTTGCTTCTTCCATCTTTTTCTTCGATGTAGGGGGAACATCTCTCATATCATGATCCGGATGGAATCTTGAGAAGTGAACCACGTTGTCTTCGCCAAGGTTGTTCAAGACCCATTCAGAGAAACGGCGCAGTTCCTTTTTAGAATCGTTGTGTTCTGGTACTATCAAATAAGTCACTTCCACATGGATATCCATTTCCACCGCAGTTTTTGCCGTTTCTAATACTGGTTTCAGTCTTCCTCCTACTATCTTTTTGTAGAACTTTTCGTTGAATGCTTTGATATCAATGTTCATCGCATCGAGGTAAGGTGCGATCTCTTTCAACGGTTTTTCTTCAATGTAGCCGTTGGTGACGTAAACGGTGTATCTATCCCCTTTTTCCTTCACACTTCTGAATACGTCGTAACTGAATTCATATGAGATAGTGGGCTCGTTATAAGTCCAGGCGATACCTTCATAATTCATCGTTTCTTTGACTAGGTCTTTCACAGAGTACTCTTTAAGGAATGGACTTTCAGGATCACCGCAGGAGAGAGACTGGTTCTGGCAGAATCTGCATTTAAAATTACATCCCATGGTGCCGTAAGATAAAACCTGCGTACCCGGATGAAAGTGATAAAGCGGCTTTTTTTCGATAGGATCCCTAGCTAATGAGGCCACTTTGCCGTAGATAAGCGAGTACAAAATACCCTTCTTGTTCTCCCTCACATTGCATAGACCTCTTTCTCCTTCCTTTATTGAACATTGGTGGGGACAGAGATGGCAATCGACTTCACCAGTTTTACCTTCCTCCCAAAACATGGCTTCCTTCATGCTACCTATGTGATAAAGTGGTATATTCTACAAATAACTTTTCGTTTATCTAGTTAGCGTAATGTGGTACTTCTTTTAATGGTTATTACCTTGGATGATAGAGAGGAACGTAAATTTCTGTATCCAGTGGAGTCAATCTATTCGATCTGGAGTGTGGATATATCCGAGATCCGGCGGAAGTGGTCGAGGTTCCGGGTCAGTATCTTTTCGTTTTCTCTTATAGCGATGCCAGAGATCATAGAATCCTGTGGTTCTACCTTTTTTCCTTCGTTGCAGAGCTTACCGTCTATCCTCCCTCCTATTTCCGCCGCTCCAAGATCAAGATCGTAGACCGTTCGAGAACCCAAGACTTCTTCGATCTTTTCCTTTTCTTCTTTCGGCTTATCTGACTGTTCTATACCCGAGCAAAGCTCAAAAAAGGAGATGGAAGCGATGTTCAGAAGCTTGTCTTTTTCTTCCAACTCTTCCACCTTTTTAAGAGCGCTTTCTTCCCCTCTCATGACATCTATGATGAAGCTGGTATCAGCCAGCATCTTTCATCCTCTCCTTGAGATCGTCCATCCTAGCTCTTGTTTCATCTCTTCTTTCCTTGATCCTTTCTTCCAATCTATCAGCTTCATCTTCAGACAATATACCGGCAATTTCGGTCAAGGATCTCTCTCTAGTGAGCTTATTGATAACGTTAGTGAAACTTTCATTTTCCTTTTTTCTCGACTTCAAGCGTTCATAAGCTTCCTCGGAGATGGTTATAGTTTTAGACGCCATAATAATACATGTACGTATGTGTATTTAAAAATTATGTTCCCGATAAGCAGGAATTAAACCTTCATTTCTCGATTCTGACCGTAGCCACGACATGAAAAACGTGAGGGGCGTAGGATTTGATCTCTCTCAGGTCCCTGATACTGAAGTCCTCTTCGATATTCTCCTTCAGTTCATTTTCTACCTGCTCGGGATACTCAGAATCTTTGCAGGTCGTGTGATAATGTATGGTGCCTTCTTCACCTAGGAACCCGACGGCTTTATCCAGATACTTCCATGTTTCGTCTAGATATCCCATCATCACCCGGTCCGCTCCGGTGAAGGAAAAGTCGCGGTTGTCCGTGAGTTCAGGTTCCACAGTATCTTGAACATCGTTCAGCTCGATATTTTCCTGTAAGTATCGGAAAGCTTTAGGGTTGATCTCCAATGCATGGATCTTTTTTGGATCGCCGTGGACTGCCATCGGCAAAGAAAAATAACCTATCCCTGCGAACATGTCCACTATAACCTCATTCCTTTTTACTTTCTCAGTTATCCTTATACGCTCGTCTATATTTCCGCTCGAGAACATCAGTTCCGCCGTATCCAACTTGTAAAGCACATCGTTCTCGACGTGAACAGTCTCTGTTTCTTCACCATAGATCTTCTCCACAATTGGCTCCCTCACTCTGCCCTCGATGCTCCCCTGAAGCATGACTGTTTTGGCACCTAACTTTTCAGCATATACCTCGGCTATCCTTTCTTTTCTGTATTGTAGTTCTTTGGGAAGCTTTATGAGGAGTACTTCACCTATCATCTCCCATCTGTCCGGTAGTTTCTCCTTTTCCTCATCAGGCAAGTCCAACTTTTGTTTTATTTGGTGAAAAGGGGGTTTATTTGAAGGAATTCTCTTTTCCAGGTCACATCTTTCTTCGTTTCCCCCCTCTGTCACTGGTATCAGAAGGTCATCTCCTTCTTCACTGATCTTCCTTTCAGGATCCAGTCTGTTTTCCTCTTTCAATCTTTTTAGATGCTCTTGTCCCTCCCTTTTGGGCACCCGCAGCACTGGTCTTTCTTTTCTATCCATCAGTTCCTGTATCGGTGCTCCTCACATAAGTATTTTATACCAATAGGGAGTAAACACGTTTTGATGAAAAGCCAACTCAGCTGGGTTTTGGTCCTGCTCGCAGCGGTCATCCTTATGTCCATGAGCGCCTTCACCTTTCAGGGGAACGCAGAAGAGCGCTATATAGAGGATCCAGGAAAAGTGAATCAGATAATCGACGAAGACGATATCGACACCCCGAAAATAGATCCTGGTGAGTCAGACTACTTCCAGTTCAGCCTTTATAACCCCTATGAGGATTCGATGGAAGATGTAGATCTCACCCTGAGCATCTATAGGTTAGAGTACACCGATGTAGAGAAGAACATCTCAGAAGTTGAAAACCCGCCTGTTTTTACTGAGAGCGGCACGGTGAATATCACCCTGCAATATGAGGGCATCTCTAGCGGAGAAAAAGAATCCGAAGAATTAAACATAGAGACCGCTAGTGAAACTGAAGAAGGCACCTATCTGGTAAAATTCAGATTGGACTTCGAATATGAAGATGAAGAACACTTGATGAAATCGGTAGGTCACTTCACAGATCAGGAGTTGGATGATGCTGGAATGGACGAAGATCCCGATGAGGAGTTCGAGACGGGTAGGATAGATATCGAACAGTTGAACGTCAGTGGATTACTCCCGGACAGTTCCTTTGCGGTCCGAAGAACCCTGCCAGGATGGATCCAATATTTTCTTGGAGTCGTTTCCGTGATATTCGGCACATTAGCGGTCATATTCTATCTTCAGGAAAAATACGATATGTTTCCCCGCTTAGAAAAGGCTTTTGATAAGTGGTCCAGTAAGTTTAAGTAGCTCAGGTGAAGTTTTAAGAAGAGGTTTGACAAGCCTTGAAGGATTGTCTATATCTCCTTTTTCTTCTATCACGCGTTTAGCTTTGTCCTTCTGTAGTATTTCTATAAAGGTATCTATATCCTTATCAGAAAGTTTCTTGAACACCTTTCTCGCTCTCATCCCCCTTCTTATGTTCTTTCCTATCTCATCCCACCACCGTTCATGGTACTCTGACAATCTTCTTTTAGATGCATCATCTTTCTCAAGAGCATCTAGCACCACTTCAGAACATATGTCGGCAGCTTTCAAACCAAAATAGATCCCTCCACCGGACATAGGTTTTACCTGGCAGGCCGAGTCTCCTACTAACAGGAGGCCAGACTTCACACTCTCGACCATCACTCCAAGAGGGATAGTTCCAGAGAGAAAACCCATGATCTTGTTTTCAAGACCTTTTGATCGTAAAAAATTCATCAGATGTTCAAACGTTTTCCCATCGTTACTGGCGAGACCGACCAATTTGCCGGTACTGTAAGGGACTTCCCACAAGAAGAAGCCCGGAGCTAGATCGTTTCCTAAATGGATATGGACCTCTTTTTCTTCTTCTCCTACGATCGCTTGGACCGCGGGAAGCACCTCCTTAGGGGATGGAAAATCTTCCGATTTTCTAACTATTGAACCGGGTCCATCAGCTCCTATCACGATCTTAGGTGTTAATGTTTTTTCAGCACCTTCTTTTGAGAAGCAAATCTTTCTTTCCCCGTTATCTTTCTTTTCTACTCTTTTCACATTAGCGTTGAGTTCTACTTTTGCTCCGGCTCTCACCGCTTTTTCTGCAAGTTCCCTATCAAATCTTGCTCTATCTATGATGACGGCCTGACCATTTTTTGCCCTGATAGCCAATTCATTTCCAGAAGGAGAATGGACTATGGCTTTTTCAGGTTCCGATATAACACTATCGGTGTCGGTCAATGAGATAACTCTTGGGCTTACTATCCCGGCACACTGCACCGGCTTACCTATCACTTTATTCTTCTCTAGGACCGTCACCTCGTGACCCTTCGAAGCGGCTCTTCCTGCAATCCTCAGTCCGACGGGGCCTCCTCCAACGACTGCTACATCTATCACGTTTTTCCCTGAACAGACTTCTGCTTTTTAAGCTTTTGTTTTTTCAAGAGGTAAAACAATTTAATAGGACTGATAGATAGTGATGAGAGACCATGGAACTGAATGGCGAAAACTTTCCGATCATGGACAACCATATCCATCTACAGGAACAGGGAGATAATGTTGAAGCGGTGAAAAGGTTTGAAAGAGCGGGAGGCACGCATCTCGTACTTTCACATCTGCCGTACCACGATCTCAGAGAGTGGAACAAAAATGGTTATGAACCTATCTACGAGAGGACCTTAAAATTGGCGGAAAAAAGCATGGAAGAGACTTCTGTAGAGGTATTCGTAACTTTAGGTCCTTATCCCGTGGATATGGTTCAGCTAAGTGATGAAGTAGGCTTGGACAGGGCGGAAGATATTTTGAAGGAGGGGATGGATCTAGCGGCGGAATACGTTGAGAATGGGAAAGCCGTGGCTCTTGGGGAGATAGGTAGACCTCACTTCGACGTTTCTAAGGAACTACTAGAGGCTTCCAACAGAGTTATGAAGTATGGGATGGAACTCGCATCTGATCTGAACTGTCCGGTGGTCCTTCATACAGAAAGTACCACTCCAAGGGTCTGTGAAGAGATCGGAAAGATGGCTGATGAAGTAGGATTAGATAGGTATAAAGTGGTGAAGCATTATTCTCCTCCTCTGATCACGAAAAAAGAAATCAAAGGACTGTTTCCATCGGTACTTGCCAACGAGGATAATATAGAAGAGGCAATAGGTAAAAGCACCAGATTCATGCTGGAAACGGATTATCTGGATGATCCAAAAAGACCGGGAGCGGTTTTAGGGATCAAGAACGTTCCAAAAAAGACAAGACAGCTTTTAGAGAAAGAGGTGCTGAGTAAGGAAGACATCTGGAAGATACATAAAGAAAATCCTGAAAGGGTTTATGGGGTGGAGATTGATGTTTGATTTGTGAGGGAAAGATATATCTCAGCTTTCTAATTCATCCCGGACCAACTCCATAAGGTCGTTCACACAATCTTTACAGAAGCTTTTGTCCCCTACTTTTCTATAATTTTTTGTCCAATTGCCACAGAAGTGGCATCTCTGCGAGTCTAGCGGCATATTCTTACCTCCTTTACAGACCATATAGGACTGTAGGATAATAAATTTTGTCTACCCGGTTTTTCTTTTCTAATCTTTTGTGAACTGAGATAAAAATATGCTTTTAAGTTATTCCAGCATCTCCAACTCGCTTTTCAGGTCTTTTATCGAGTATTCTGAAACGTATCCTCTCTCCACAAGATATTTTTCCATCTCCCACACCGTAGTTTCCGCTAGTTCAGCCGCCTTACTGATAGTCACTTCGCCTTTCCGATATTTATCGGAGGATCTTTCCTTTAAGTACTCCTTGTATCCTCTCTCAAGGATTTTTCTGATCATCGTAGATCTATCTACTTTTTCTTTCTCACCTAAAGAATCTAGTTTTTCTATGAATTCTTCATCAAGTCTTATACCTATAGAAGTTTTCATATCAACCCAACCTCCATTTTTGCTCTATCTAATACGGCCGTACTGAACCATCCTATCTCATTCAGCATTTTTAAAGATTCCTCTAATTTATTCCTACCAATCTCCTCATCTTTAAATAAATTTATTAGAATGGAAATCGTACTGATGAGATCCAAATCTAAAAGTTTTCTTTTGGTTCTAACATTATCATCGTCAGTTGCTAGATAGTCCGCATTTTTTTCCCAGTAGAGGGCAACAGCCTCGGCCTCCCCTCCCTGGATGTTAAAATCCTTTGCTCTCTTGATAAGTTTTTTGTTTTTCACTTTATTGACCTCTATCGTGTTATTTTCTATCAGTTCTTCGATCAAAATTGCATCAGGATGATTTTTTTGTTTACCTCTTTCAACGGTTTCTTTTTCAATCTTTTTGGGGATTACTATTTCCCCTAATGCCTCACAAGAAGTCCGGAGTAAAGATAATTTTGCTAGATGGATCAATACCATTGCGTCTTTAACCACGATCATTGTTTTACAATATGCACATCGTAAGATATAAAATTTTTGTCTTGATGGACTTTTATTTATCATCCGCGCTTATCGGTTCTCCGCAGAAGAATTCCTCGCTCTCTGGGCAGGGACCTCTTACGCAGGGGGCTCCAGCTCCTTCGAATATCAATGGTGCTTTTTCCTTCACCAGTTTCAGCATCATGTTCGCCATATCCCTTATCTCCCATTGAGCCCTTTTACAGCAGCGCAGCGAAAAGAAGTGCCATAGTTCTCTAGCGTTCATCGTCACGATGATATTGCTTCTAGTGGCGTTGGGGAGAACATATCTAGCATCTTCTAGAGGCACCTCCTCTTTTTCCTTCAAATCTATATATGCTTCCTGTATGTTCTCCATAAGATCCTGAAATATCTTTTCGGCTCTATCGTTTTCTCTTATAGAGTCCGGAATGACAGGATCGAAGTCTTCTATGTCAACGTACCGCTGGCTCTGCTGGCTGTATGAGGCCAATCTGTGTCTGACCAGTTGATGAGTCAACGATCTAGAGACATCATGGATAGCGAAAGTAAAAGAAGCGTGCTCGATAACGCTGTGGTGACCGCTCTCTTTTATCTTATCAAGTATCTCTTCTATCTTTTCCTCTCCCAATTCCTCTTTTTTGGGCACCTCTTCACTGTAGCAGGTAAGGGCTGCATGTGCAGAACTTCTATCCGGTTCGGGGGTATAGTTGATCAATTCTACTCTCATATTATCTCATCTCTCAGAAAAGCCCGGTGATATAACCATCTTCGTCTATATCTATATCCATAGCTGCTGGTCTCTTAGGCAGACCGGGCATAGTGGTTATATCTCCCGCCATCGGGATCAAGAAACCAGCTCCTGAATTCAATCTTAACTTTCTTATCTTTATTTTGAAACCTTTAGGTCTTCCTCTTAGGGACCTGTCGTCCGAGAGCGAATAGTGTGTTTTAGAGACGCATATGGGAAGATCATCGAAACCCATCCTTTTGATCCTCCGAAGGTCTCTTTCGGCTTCCGGAGTGTAGACAACGTCTTTAGCACCGTATATCTTTGTTGCTATATCATATATTTTCTCCTTTGGGGATTCACTCAGCGAATAGAGAGGTCTGAAATCACTCTTTTTTTCGCCGCATATCTCCATCACTTCTTCGGCCAATCCTATCCCTCCTTTGCCTCCTTTCTGATGGACCTCGACAACTGCATGGGGCACCTCTATATTTTCACAGAGCTCTTTCAGATATTTGATCTCTTTTTCAGTATCCTGTTCAAACCTGTTTATCGCTACTACCACAGGCACTCCAAACATCTGTATATTTCTCAGGTGCTTATCTAGATTGGCCAGCCCCTCTTTCATGGCTTCAAGATTTTCTTCATCTAGGTCCTTTCTAGATACGCCTCCCTGCCGCTTCAGAGCTCTCACCGTAGCCACCATCACCGCGACATCAGGTTTTAGATCACCTTCTCTGCAGACAACGTTGAAGAATTTTTCCGCTCCTAGATCAGATCCGAAGCCGGCTTCAGTTATAAAATAATCAGATAAACCCATGCCTATCTTTGTAGAGATGAGGCTGCTAGTTCCGTGGGCTATATTGGCGAAAGGCCCTCCATGAACGAAGGCGGGCACACCTTCTATCGTCTGTACAAGATTAGGTTTGATAGCGTGCTTCAATAGTGAGGCCATAGCCCCTACACACTCGAAGTCTTCCAGGAAGACGGGTTCATTTTCATGAGTATAAGCAACCACGATGTTGCTCAATCTTTCCTTCAGTTCGGTTATACTCTCGGCCAAGCAAAGTACGGCCATAACCTCTGAAGATGCGGTTATACCGAAAGAATTCTCGTGAGGCATACCATCGCTTTTCCCACCTAGTCCGATAACAGTATTCCTCAGGGCCCGATCGTTCATGTCCATCACTCTAGGCCAGACGATCTTTCGAGGGTCTATATTCATCTCGTTCCCTCTGTGCATATGGTTGTTTATCACCGCACCTACAAGATTATGCGCGATGGTTATCGCATGGAGATCACCGGTGAAATGAAGATTTATATCTTCCATCGGTAAGACCTGTGAATAGCCTCCACCAGCGGCACCCCCTTTTATCCCCATGGTCGGCCCGATCGAGGGTTCTCTGATACCGAGCATCGCCTTTTCATTTAACTGCCAAAGAGCCTGGGCTAGACCGATAGTGATAGTGGTCTTCCCCTCTCCACCCCTTGTTGGGGTCATTGTCGTCACCAATACGAGATTGCTGCTGTTATCTTCCCCTACTTCTCTGTACTTTTTGACCGCCTTCAAACTCAATTTTGCCTTGTGATCACCTCTTGGTTCTATCTCCTTTTCTGTCAACCCCACCTTTTGAGCTACATCACTGATATTTTCTAATTCAGCCTCCTGTGCTATCTCTACATCGGATTTCATGTTTCCGGTTAAATGAGAGGAGATTTAAAATGCTATCGATTCATTTATTTCTCTTTAAGATGAATAATTTCCTACTAGGAGTAAAACTTATCAAATAGGTTTATCTTAGACCGGTCCGGTGTTTCGATTGTCGAAAAAAGCGCTCATTAGTGTTTACGAAAAGGAAGGTTTGGTCGAGTTCGCTGAAGGATTGATAGATAACGGCTATGATATCATCTCTTCTGGAGGGACCGCTTCGGTTTTGGAAGAAGCGGGATTGGAGGTTCAGAGAGTTAGCGAGATCACTGAGTTTCCGGAGATACTTGACGGCAGAGTAAAGACATTACATCCCAAAATACACGGCGGTATTTTGTTCAGGAGTGGAGAGCATGAAGAAGATATAGAGAAGCATGCTTTACCGGAGATAGATCTTGTTGCTGTCAATCTCTATCCTTTTGAAGAAGTGGTAAGGAAGGAACATGATCTCGAAGAAGCTATAGAGAATATCGATATAGGGGGCGTAGCCCTTTTAAGAGCAGCTGCTAAGAACCATGAAAGAGTAGCAGTGGTCACTGATCCTGAAGATTACATGTGGATATTAGATGAGATAGAGGAGGTAGGGGAAGTACAGCTCCAGGCCAAGATAAAACTAGCTTTGAAAGCTTTCCAAAAGACTACGAGTTATGACGCTGCGATATATAACTATCTTCATGAAACTTTCTACTGGGACTCCCTGCCTGATCAGTTTAATGTGGTAGGAAAAAAGATTCGAGATCTGAGGTACGGGGAAAATCCAGATCAGAAGGCGGCTTTTTACAAAACTAAAAGGATAGAGGAAAGCTCAGTTTTGAAAGCTGAACAGCTTCACGGGAAAAAACTTTCTTACAATAATATACGGGATATAGAGGGCGCGATGGATATAGTCAAAGAGTTCGAAGAACCTGCGGTCGCTGCCATCAAACATACCAATCCGACAGGAGTAGCTTCAAGAGAAGATCTTACAGAGGCTTACAAGCTGGCTCACGACTGCGATCCCAAATCAATTTACGGGGGCATAATCGCCGCTAATCGAGAAGTTCCAGTCGGCATGGCTGAAGAGATAGACAAGATATTCATCGAGGCGGTGATCGCTCCAGGATATGAGGATGAGGCTGTAGAGGTATTGAAAAACAAGAAGAACATCCGGATAATGGAATTGCCTGAGTGGGAAAGTCGAGAGGTAGGTTACACTTTCCAACCAGTGACCGAAGGACTTCTTGTTCAGGAAAAGAATGTAGATACCGCGACCAAAGAGGATTTCAAGATAAAAAGCGATAGAGAACCCGATGAAGATGAACTGAAAGCGATGGAGTTCGGATGGAAGGTCGTAAAACACATCAAATCCAATGCGATCCTGTTCACCAAGTCGGATCATACTGTCGGTGTAGGTGCCGGACAGATGAGTAGAGTGGATGCTGTCAAGATAGCCCGGATGAAAGCAAAATTGGATACTGAAGGCGCAACCATGGCTTCAGATGCGTTCTTCCCCTTCAGAGACGGTATAGATGAGGCGGCTGAAGCGGGAATAAGAAGCGTTGTTCAACCCGGCGGCTCTATAAGAGATGATGAGGTCATAGAAGCTGTTGATGAACATGGAATGAGCATGGCTTTCACGGGGCAGAGAGTATTCAAGCATTGATAAAAGAAGTAATCAGCAGAGGGTAGATATGGAAAAGAAAGGCGACCAAGAAGCGGCGAGAAAAATAGGAGATCCAAGAGAGGAATTCGATCATCCTGAAGATTACTTTTATTCTTTGAAAAGGGTTGGACTCAAACTCTGTCTGGACAAGATCGAAGATTTCCTTTCAAAGTTCGATGATCCACAGAATGATTTTGAGCCTATAATAGTAGGGGGCACTAATGCTAAGGGTTCTGTCTGTACGGCTCTGATGAACATCTTGGATGAAGCAGGTTTTAACACCGGACTTTATCTCTCACCTCACTTGATGGACTTTGAAGAGAGGATACAGGTTAACGGGAAGTACATCGAAGAAGATGAACTTTGGAATATGATAGATAAGATCCATCCTATCCTGCAGAAGATCGAAGAACAAGATCCTGAAAAAAGGCCGAGTTTTTTTGAGGTGTTGACCGCGACTGCCTTTCTATATTTCTCTGAACAAGACGTTGATTTCGCCGTGTTGGAGGTAGGGATGGGAGGTAGACTTGACGCTACAAATGTTGCTCCTCATAAGGTCTCGGCAGTGACTTACATTGGTTTTGATCATTCGGAATATTTGGGTGAAACTAAAAAGGAGATAGCAAAGGAAAAGGCCGGCATAATAGCTGATAAGAACTCATTCGTGACGGGAGAGAAGGATGATGAGATAAGGGAATATTTCAAAAACGTATGTGAAGAGAGAGATGCCGCCTTCAACTATGCCTTTGATAGAGATTATGAGATCCTTTTCGATCCTTTAAGATTGAAAACGGAGCCGTATGGAGAGATCGAAGTTCACGGTCTGGTTCCTTGGCTTGCCGAGAATGCATTGATGAGTCTGAAGATCGCTGAAACCCTTCAGGATGAAGGTTATGATATACGGGAGGAAGACATAAAAAGGGGTATCGAAAAAAGCGTGTTCCCTGGAAAGATGGAGATCGTGAAGAAAAAGCCGCGAGTGATGATGGATTCCGCCCACAACCGCACAGGGTTCGAAGCATTGAAACAGGGGCTTGAAGGACTGGAATTCAACAGACTTTTGGCCGTTGTTGGTATATTGGAAGATAAGGATTACAAAAGTATGGTCGAAGTCTTGGGTCCGATCGTCGATAAAGTTTACACCGCTGAGCCGGTAAGTGAAAGGAAGTTGAGCAGTGAAGTGCTCGGTGAAGAGTTTGAAAAGTACTGTTCAGCAGAATACTTTGAGCACGGTTTAGAAGCGTTAAGAAAGGCGGAGGAGGATTGGAGAAAAGGTGATCTGATAGTGATCACCGGATCACTTTACCTATTAGGAGACATCAGGAAAAAAGCTTCCGATCTAGAAAAACCGACACTTACTAGCGAGGAGAAGTGATATAAGATGTCCAAGGAGCATGATTTTGATGAGATGATGGAGTACCTTCGTGAAAAATTCGAAGTAGGTGCATTTCCAGGTAAAGATCCAGATGAAGATGAAACACCTAACAGGACTCCCTTCGAAGTTCTTATATCTACAGTTCTATCACAAAGGACGAAAGACGTGAATACACACAGGGCTTCTGAAGCACTTTTCGAAGAATATCCGACTCCTAAAGACCTAGCGGAGGCTCCTCTAGATAGGATAAAAGAATTGATCAAGCCGAGTGGATTCTATAACGTCAAATCTAAAAGAGTAAAACGGATCGCTGAAAGGATACACCAAGAGTTCGATGATGAAGTCCCTGATGATTTAAATGATCTTTTAGATTTCAGAGGTGTGGGAAGAAAGACTGCTAACTGTGTACTGGTATACGGTTTCGGGGAGCCCGCAGTTCCTGTAGATACTCATGTCCACAGGATAAGTAACAGGTTGGGTATAGCTGAAACTAATGACCCGGAAGAGACTGAAAGAGTCCTAGAAAAGAAGATCCCAAAGAAATATTGGATAGAGATTAATAGATTGATGGTCCAATTCGGTAAAGAAATATGTAGACCGAGAAATCCTAGGTGTGATGAATGTCCTTTGACTCATATGTGCATATATTATGAAGAGGTGTATCTAGATGGAGATTGAAGTAGAAGATGTGGAGAGCTTTCCTATAGGGATCGATCGAGACGAAGTATTTAGGATATCAACCGGTTCTTCCCTGACAGCGGAAAATGTCCTGGTAAGGATAAAATCTAAGACTGAAGACGGATGGGGCAATTCAAGCGCAAACAGCGTCACCGATGAAAGCGTAGAATCGATACTGAAAGCTGTCAAGGTGATGAGTTCAAACATGAAAGATGAACGTATAGATGTTGAAAAGAACTGGCAGGATATGAGGGAAAAACTACCAGACGATCCAGCTGCTTTAGCCGGTGTTGACATAGCACTCTATGATCTTGCTGGGAAGTTGAGCGGAAAAAGAGTTTACGAGATAATCAACGGGGTTAATGAAGGAATATTGACTGACAGAACTATAGGCCTGATGACAGAGAGTGAAACTAGAGAACACGCGAGGGAATTCATGAGACGCGGTTTCAAAGCTATCAAGATAAAGATCGGCATGGGTTTGATGGAAGACATCAGGAGAATAAAAGCAGTGAGAGAAGAAGGAGGTCCCGATTTAGATATCTGGGTGGATGCGAATCAAGCCTTTACTCCTGAGGAATCTATAACTCTATGCCAGAGGATAGCCGATTTGAACGTAAAATTCGTTGAGCAGCCTGTTGATGTAGATGATATAGCAGGTCTAAAAAAGGTGACGGAAGAGACCGATATGCCCATAATGGCTGATGAAACCGTAAAAGGGCCGAAGATGGCAGAAAAGATATGTACGGAAGAGATAGCGGACATGATCAATATAAAATTAGCAAAATGCGGCGGTATCACCGGCGGCAGAAAGATCGTTGATGTGATGGAAAGGTACGGTGTTGACGGGATGGTCGGTTGCATGGGAGAAACCAGCGTTTCTATAGGTGCGGGAGCTCACCTTTTCAACAGTACGAGCAAACTTAAATTTGCAGATCTAGACAGTCACTTCATGCTCTCTGATAACATAGCCAGCGGCTTGGATTTTGAATGCGGTAAATTGTGGATCTCAGATGATCCTGGATTAGGGATGAGGATCCACGAAGATAAGGTGAAAAAGTATCTTATGGACCTTGAAGGTGAATTATGATAATAAAAACTCCAAGCAGGCTTCATTTTGGGATAATCGATCTCAGCAGGACCTACCAACGGGAATATGGTGCTTTAGGTGTGAGTTTGAAAGGTGGCTATAAGATAGAGATAGAATCTATCGGTGAAAAAGATATAAAAGTGGTAGGGGATGAAAAAGAAAAAAGTATAGTTAGAGATGTTTATTCTACCCTGGCAGAGAATTACGACCTATCTTGTGGATTTGAAGTGAATATAATTGAGAGCGTTCCAAGTCATGTCGGCCTCGGTTCTACAACCCAGATCACTCTTGGAGCTGGATACGGGATGTTGAAAGCTGCCGGTAAAGAGATAAAAGTGCCAAAACTAGCTTCGATGTTGGACAGGGCACGCTACTCCGCGATAGGCACATATGGATTTAGATCAGGAGGATTTATATTGGAGGGTGGAAAAACTAAAGAACAGAAACTCTCTCCTCTGCTTTTTAGAAGCGAAGTGCCTGAAGACTGGAGATTTTTGATAATATGTCCTAAAAGCAATAAGGGATATGACGAAAAAGAGGAAAGACCGATAATGGATGAACTAAAAGTTGAAAAAAAGTATCCCGAAAAAATATCTCACAACATATTGATGGGTATGTTACCCGCGTTAGTGGACGAAGATATTAGAGCTTTCGGCAAACATCTTACCAGGATACAGGAACTTGTTGGAAGGTCTTTCTCTGGCTATCAAGAAGGTACTTACAATCCAGCTGTTTCGGAGATCGTAGAATCCTTGAAAGAAGAGACCTATGGAGCGGGTCAGAGTTCGTGGGGACCTACTGCTTACGGCCTTGTTAAAGAGGATGAGTTGAAGAAGGTAAAAAAGAAGGTTCTGCCGAACGATGGTAAAGATCATAGAGTTTGGGTTGGTGAACCGAACAACGAAGGAGTCAAGATCGATTGATCTATCACTCTGAAAGTTCTTTCTGAACCTCGATCCTTTTAGCTATCTTTTCCACATCCCCCAAAGCATCAGCTGTAGGCAGATTATATCTTTGTTCGTACTTTATCTTGTATTTTTCCGTTTTCTCTTCTGTGATGTCCTTAGTGTTCAGCGTGATCGCTATCACATCCGCCCCAGAGAATTTTCTGATCAGCTCTATCTCTTCCCCTACTTCAGGCATCGGCCACTGGATCTCATCTTCCTGATAATGCCTGTATTTTCTAGCTGGATCGTGTTGGAGTACCACTCCGTCAGGCTGACTCCCTGCCAAGATAGCTCTGGACCCACAGACGTAGGCTGGATGGGATATGCTCCCCTGTCCTTCTACCAGTATGAAATCCGGTTCGTTCTCTTTCCAGGCTCTCCATATCTGATGTTCAAGTTCACCGACCATATAGTCTCCTTTTATCGAATCCAGAGGGAGGCCATAATCGGGACCCTGAAGTAATCCGGTCTGTCCGGTCGCTACCCATTCAACATCGTTTCCTCTCTCTTCCAAACATTCCAATACTTCCAGCAGAGCTGTTCTTTTACCAACCGAACTATCCGTTCCAAGAAAAGGTATCGTTAAAGCATCGATCTCTTTTTTTCTATCCTGGAAGTAGTGTAGTTCATCTAATGGTGGTGGTTTCCTGATGTCCTTCAGATCGACACTGTGCTCTTCTGCCAACGCGCTCAACTCATCGTCTTCATTCATGTAATGGTGTAATCCAGCGATTATGTCTATACCATTTTCTATAGCTGTCTTGATGTGCCTTCTAAAGTTTTCCGGCAGATATCCTCCGATCGTGGCCACTCCAACTATCAGCTTTTCTACTTCTTCTTCTTTCAACACTGAATCAACATCAGGATAGATCTTAACGGATTTACTCCGTCTGATGATCTCATCTGTCGTTTTTCCTTCAAAATCTGAATCTATCACACCAACGATATCGTATTTCTCTGAGTGTCTCAACAGACCATGAGCTGTTTTTGCGGTACCTTCGTCAAGGAATCCGTCGGTCAATATAACAGTTTTAGTCATCGGGTTAAGTGATTAACAATTCTTTGATAAATCTTTTGTTAGTGAAGGGCTCAAAAATCAGTCAAAGATCTCTGCTTATCCTGCTTTCCAATGCCCTTGGAGTTAACGATCTTGCCGTATTTTCCCCCTCCTCCAGATTCTATCTCTATTTCGTCCTCTCTGAAGTCTTTGATGAGTTCTGCTATTTCTTCGCCCGCTACATTTCTGATCCTCTCTGATGTTTCTTCACAGAGTATCTCAACCTCATCCCCTATCTTTTCTATCATATCTTGCCATATCTCGTTCACTTTTTTCGTCGTAGGACTGGAATGGCCTACACCCTTAGCTATTATCTCCTGCAGAGGTATCATGGCTAAGTATGGAGGTAAGTTCTTAGGAGCTTCACGATCTGCGAGTTCTCCAACTCGGTCTTTAACGCCTTTCTTTATACTTCCACCACACTTGCACTTCCAATTCCTAGAAACTGATTCCTCGAAGGAGTAATGAGTATAGCATTTGTTGCAGGCACTTTCATTGTACTTTCCCTCTTCCGGAGGTAGACCTACATTCCTTACTACCTTTCCTCTTTTACCTTTGAATAGATCTTTTAAAGCTTCAAAGCTCACCTCTGGAAGTTCGATAGTGTTGAATTCTCTAGCGAGCCGATGTGGAAAAGGCGAATGGGCGTCAGAATTTGATAGATATATGATATCTTGGAGTTCTGATAATTTTCCGGCATAACTGCTATCAGCGCTCAACCCCAACTCTAAAAAATCGATCTCGTCGCTGAATTTCCCGTAGGCTGATTCTAAAGAATCATGATTGCCGTAAAGACCTGTATAGGGAGTGAAGGCGTGGGCCGGACCGTACAAACATCCGCTCTCTGATGCCATAAGAGCCAGTTCTTCACCGGATAATCCTACTTTCGGTCTGCCGTTGGAATCTATATCTGAAGAAAAGCGCTTAAGCCTCTCATATAGTTCTTCTGCCTTAGATAGTGAAGGAAATATCAATAAGTGATGGACTCTATCATCTGTCTCAACTTCTCCTGTCAAAAAGAATTCCATTCCCTGTTTAGAGTAGACGGATTCTCTTTCTTTGTTCATCTTGCTGATCTCTTTCCGCCACCTAGGATTCAAGCAGTCTCCGGTGCCTAGAACATCTATACCTTTTTTATCGCTCTCTCTAGCGAGAACACTGAATTCCATCTTTTTAGAGACGCCTTTGGAATATTTCCCGTGGATGTGAAGATCTATGTTGTGGGTAGATTTAACAAGGGTGTCCATCGATTTTATCATCGAATGGGAAGTTATATCTTTAACGGCCTTTTTTAGAGATGAAGATCACCTCGTCCCCGTTCATTTCTTATCTCCAAGGCAGAGTTGACAGTTCTCCGGAACTTTAGAGAAAACCTGATGATGCTCGCAGAACTGATCGAGCGCTCTCAATTCTCTGCAGGGCTCACAGACGTATATCTGAGAAGGTTCGATGTCCCCCTCGATCAGTGCTTTAGCTTGTTCCTCTGCGAATTCCTTTATCTGGGGAAAATTCTCTACGATCTCTTCGTGTTTCCCCCTCGTTTTACTGAGATACTGACTGACCGCTGGTTGGGTTAGCCCTAGTAATTCAGATATTTTGGTTTGGGTCAGTCCATATCTTTCGCTGAGTTCAAGCACCAAAGTTGATCTGATCGCCGGTAGAACTTTATTAACTATGAATTCACAGGGAGGCTTGGTTTTCATTTTATCCATCTCCTCTTACACGACCATACGACTGGTATGTTAAAAATAATACGGTGTTATAACGGAAAAATCCAAATAAAACACCGTTATAATACAAGTGACAGGTGTAAAATGAACCGGAATGATGATCATAATGTAAAAGACAACGTATCAGAGATCGTTGGAAACACTCCAATAGTTAGATTAGCACGGCTTGAAGATCACTTTTCACTGGAAGTGGATCTTTATGCCAAGCTTGAATACATGAATCCAGGTGGCAGCGTTAAAGATAGAGTTGGCCTTGAGATGCTAGAGGGCGCGATAAATGAGGGGAAGATAGAGGAAGGCGGAGTTATAGTGGAACCCACCTCGGGCAACACAGGAATGGGCCTCGCTATAGCCGCTAATCTCCAAAATATATTCACCGTTTTCACCATGCCGGATAAGATGAGCCAGGAGAAAGAGCTTCTTCTTGAAGCGATGGGTGCTGAAGTGGTGAGGACACCTACGGAAGTCAAGCCCGAAGATCCTTTGTCCTATTACAGTGCGGCAGAAGTGTTGAAAAAACTTTTTTGGGAGTTGGAGGAGGTAGAGAGAAGTGACATAGATGAAATCGTTGAGAGGGTTCGAAGATTGTATCGTGAAGAAAAAAAAGAAAAGCTGGAAGAGATACTGAGCAGGGATGTGGAACCTTCTCCAAAAGCTTACCTGCCAAACCAGTACGAGAACAAGTACAATCCATTGGCTCACGAAAATACCACCGGACCGGAGATAATGGATCAGATAGGAGATGGCTTGGATTACTTCTTCGCGGGTGTCGGAACAGGCGGCACCATCTCAGGGGTGTCACGATATTTGAAAGATAAGATCTCATTGAAGGTTATAGGAATAGATCCAAAAGGATCTATAATAAGCAAGGTCAAGAAAGGAAAATCGGAAGAAGAGGTGAAGGATGAAGCAGAATCCTATCTGACCGAAGGCATCGGAGAAGATCTGATACCAGAAACTTTAGATCTAGATCTCATAGACGAGATAGTCAAAAGCGAAGACCAAAAATCTTTTTCGATGGCAAGGTTTTTAGCTAGAGAGGAAAGCATATTTGCCGGTGGGTCTGCCGGCAGTGCTGTTTACGGGGCGATAAAATATATTAAAGATAATGATATACGGGAAGGAAAAGCTCTCGTGCTAATACCCGATACTGGGAGGAATTATCTCACTAGAGTCTTTGATGACGAATGGATGAAAAAGCATGGATTGATGATCAACGATGAAGAAGTATTGGAGGTTATAAAATGAAAGAAGAAAAAGGTTTCTCTACACGAAGCATACATGAAGCGGAAGAGCCTGAAGAGACTAGAGACGGTGATGTGATAGCTCCTATCCACCTGACAACGACTTTTGCGAAAGAGAGTATCGACGATATAGAAAAAGGGCATGTTTATTCGAGAACAAGTAATCCTACAAGATGCAAGTTAGAAAGAAAATTGGCCTCGTTGGAAAAAGGGTTTGGAGGATTAACATTCGCCTCCGGCATGGCGGCCGAGACCGCGGTCTTGATGTCCCTTTTGGAAAAAGGAGACAGGGTCTTGGCTTTCGACGATCTTTACGGAGGTACTAAAAGATTGTTCAACCAGGTGATGGTCGACTTCGGATTGGAATTTGAATACGTGGATGCATCAAATCTAGAAAGAGTAGAGGACAGCTTAGACGAATCGGTAGAGATGATATGGTTAGAATCTCCTACTAATCCGCTTATGAAATTATGCGATATCGAAGGTATCAGCGAGATAGCTTCAGATCACGGAACGAAATTGGTGGTTGACAATACTTTTGCCACTCCTTATCTACAGAGACCTTTGGAGTACGGAGCCGATGTAGTGGTCCACAGTCTCACGAAATACCTCGGAGGTCATTCAGACGTGGTCGGAGGTGCGGTCATCACAAAAGAAGAGGAGATGTACGACGAGATACAGTTCCATCAAAATGCAGCTGGAGCTGTGCTTTCGCCTTTCAACTCTTGGTTGACTATGAGAGGATTGAAGACCTTGAAACCTAGGATGGAACTTCATTCTAAGAACGCTGCCGCAATAGCTGAATACCTTAAAGAACATGAAAACGTTCAAAAAGTGTTCTATCCAGGACTTGAGTCACATCCTCAGCACGAGTTAGCTAAAAATCAGATGGATGACTACGGAGGGATGATATCCTTCGAAGTTAAAGGAGGCTTGCAGGAAGCTAAGGATTTGGTAGATAACTTGGATTTGTTCGTACTCGCTGAAAGTCTTGGAGGCGTTGAGTCTCTCGTTGAAATACCCGCGATCATGACCCACGGGAGTTTGAGCGAGGGGGAGCGGAAGAAAACAGGGATAAAGGACAATTTGATCCGCCTATCCGTGGGGATAGAAGACGAAAAAGATCTCACTCAAGACTTGGAAGAAGCACTAAAGTGAAAGAGAAGATAAAATTTTTAACTTTCGGTGCTATCATTAGATCGGAGGATAAGATGAAGAAAAGCAGAGAGATAGAAGGAACGAGTTTGGAAATAGTGAAGGGAGATATAACCGCTCAAGAAACAGACGCAGTGATAAACGCTGCCAACAAAAGACTGGCTCCAGGAGGAGGCGTTGCGGGAGCTATACACGATGCTGCAGGACCGGAGCTTTACGAGGAATGTAAAAAGCATGGAAGTTTGGAGACAGGAGAAGCCGTTATCACAGAAGGTTACGAACTTCCCGCCGATAAAGTGATCCATACAGTCGGACCAGTATACTCGAGAGATGAAGAAGATGAAAAGAAACTTAGAGAGAGCTACAGGAACAGCTTAAAGCTCGCGGTAGATGAAGGTCTCAAAAGCTTATCATTTCCTGCTTTGAGCACTGGAGCTTTCGGTTATCCTCAAGAGGATGCTGCAGAAATCGCCTTTGATGAGATCAGCCGTTTTCTTAAGAAACATCAGGATCTCGATCTAGTGAGGATGGTCCTCTACAGTGAAGATGATTTCAAAATACATGAAGAGAAGTTTAAAGAATTTATTGAATCTTAGATAAAGGGGAGATAATCGTATCGCTTTATTATTACTTATATATAGAACATATTCACTAAATTATATATACCTGAATACTATTTACAATACAAGGTGAAATGAATGAACGAAGAAGAAATAGAGCAGGATTACAAAGAACATCCCAACGAGGGACAGGCCTCTTCTGGAGGCAAACCAGACCCACAGCCTCCATATCAACAACAGCCCCAGTACCAGCCTCCTCCTAAAAAAGATCCGTTTGAAAACATAGTGAAAAAGAAAACCTTAGTGATGATCATAATCGCTGGACTATTGGTCATAATGGTAAGCGCGATCATTATCAACGCAGCTCAATACAGCGATGACGCGGATACAATAAATAATGTGGTAACGACAGGCCAGATAATCAGAGACATAGGTGTTTTCCTAACATCCGGAGGCATGCTGTTAGGTGCAATCCTTAGAGATGATTGGAATAAATGGATACGGATCGCTATGGCAGGATTCGCCCTGGTCCTGATAATATTTGGTTATTTTGGAGTGGGACTTCAATTAGGACTAGGTACCGGAGGACCTTTCTGATCTCAAAAAATTCTTTTCTTTTTTCTTTTTTTATACTAGTTGAAAGCATTTGGACATGATCAATCAAGATAAATTTTTATATGGATTCGACTTTCAGTTGAGCATGACGGAAGTTAAGTTTGGTATTTGTGGTGATTTGGACTTCGTGAATACTCCAGAGGAGTTGAATCCCCTTCCTACTCTTAAAGATGAGGAGATGGGTGAACTGATCCTAGAATTGAATAGAAATCCCAGTAAAAAAGGAAAACTGATCTTTCAAAACGACGATCTGAAAGAAGAGATAGAAAAATTGATAGATCTAGGTGTTTTAAGAGAAGAAGAGGAAAGGGTCTATGTGAACTTCACCTTCTTGGATGGAAAAGACTCAAAAACCATAATAAAAGAGTGCGAGCCTTTCGCTGAGGATCTTACCCACAATATTTTAAAAAAGAAAGACCATCTTTTTGAAGTTTTAGGTAAATACAGAAATTCAAACATACCTAAAGAAAAACTTGCTTTTTTTGTAATAGGATGTTATCTGTTGGATTGGGGTTCTCTGGAGATGTTTCGAGCGTGGGGTGTAGCAGACAACAAAAAAGAACAGCCAGGAGGAAACGAATATACTCTTTGGGGAGAGGAAGAGATGGAGATGATGCTCAAAAGGATTTATTGGGGAGGCCATGCTATGAAAGGAGACAAATTCACTTTCCATACATTCGGTGATCATCATGGTTACTCTAAAAGAATAGCTCTTCCGGATATTTTGAATGACTTTCAGGACTTTGATTTCGACGGGGCAGCGTATTATAAGACTCTCCTATACGAGAAAAGGAAACAGCTAGCAGAGGAACTGGCTGATCTTTTACATAAAATAGATGGGGATCAGGATGTTGGAAAAGATAAAGAAAAACATCTCGTTTTTTTGAAAAAATTAGATTATTTGGAGAAGGGAAATGATTTGTCATTGAAGATCCCCTATTTCAAAGAGGAAGATGTTCCTCTCCTTAAAGAGGCTTTAGAACCCTTAATCCTGGAATTAAAAAACTGGGTCAAGACGAACAAACCAATCCTTGAAAGGAGATTGGAAAGTGTACGTCCTATCCAGAACGGTGTAGGATTTGATGAATTTTTCATACAACTCTGGCATTTCATCTTCGGATTGACTAACAAAAAGCTGACAGAAAAAAACATGATTTTCGACACATATGATGAAGGTAAAGGGTACCTCCCAGCTCTAGCAAAGGGAGATACTCTCGAAAGTGTATTTTTGGAATTGATTTAAATAGATATGATTATGATATACTTATCAAAAGCTTTTTATTCTCTTATCAATTAAATCGATTCTGAATATGAAGATAGAGCTAGGGAAAAGAGAGCTACTCATAATCAGTGTTATCCTATTATTACTTCTAGCCTGGTCCATCGGCAATCTGAATTCGTCCTATTTTTGGATGGAGAATGATGAGTTAGATCCGGAAGGTGAGGTCGATGAATTTGAACTGGCAGAAGATGAAGAAGGACTTCGGCTGGATATACCTCAAACCATGAGATATGCCTTTGGCATCGTTATACTAGTCAGTTTTGGGATAACTTTCACCCTTGCTCCTGGAGAGAAGAAAAAAGAAGTACTTATCAGATGGACTCCTGTTGTGGGATTGATCTGGCTCTATACCATCTTTTCTGAACAAGTCCACAGCGCTATTTCTCAAATGATATTAGGTATCAGAAATATCTTGCCGGATGTAGATTTACCTTCGATTTCAGATATATCACTCGGCGAGGGAACACAGGCCGGCACTCCTTTCATCGGATTCGAACTCGTGGGTGTCATTCTGTTCGTGCTCGTGTCTCTATTACTCGCACATATATTTATAAAAAAATATAGAGGTTCATCCCCTACCGAGACGGAGGAAGAAGACATCTCAAGCACCGCTGAAAGGGCAATTAAAGAACTCCATAAGGGTGAAGATGTGAAAGATGTCATAATAAGGAATTACCAAAAGATGTGTGTTATCCTTGAAAAAGAAGGGGTTCAGCAGAAAGAATCCTACACACCACGAGAACTTGAACGGAGAGCTGTAGAGCAATTATCATTGAAAGAGATTACGATCGATGAGATGACCAGGTTGTTTGAAAAAGCCAAATACAGTGATCATCCTCTTGGTAAGATCGATAGGAAGAATGCGATAAAGAACTTCAAGCGAATTAAGAAAGAGATCGAGGTGGGGAGCTGATGAAGGAAGGAGGTTTCGTCAATCAACAAGCGTTAACATATGACCAAAATGCGCTTTATTTACTTATTAAGATAGTCTTTATAGGAACATTTCTATCCATCACTTACATAACTAGAGGTTTAAACGCATCAGTGGTACTTGCCGTAGTGTTGATATCCCTTTGGTTCTTGATAGAAAAAGTCGCAAAAGAAACTGTGAATCTGGATTTTTGGGAGGGTGTGGAGAGAAAAAGCCAATTTCAACGTTTACCTTTGAAAAAAGACATAGATAGTCTGGAAGAGGCAAGGAAAGGTAGGAAGACTAAACAAGCTAAGATAGAGGATAGGCTAAAAAATCAGGTCTATCAAACATTGAAGATTGAGTATAACCTAACAGGGGAAGAGATAAGGGCACTAAAAAACGGTGAGAATGAAAGTGATATACCGAATACTAAACTCTTGAGTTTTTTAAAAAATGCGAGAGGAATGACAGAACTTAAAAGGAAGTATAGAGACAACCAAATCTTTGATGATGAAGATGTAGAGGAACATAAAACCACTACACCAGATATAGTATCAAAAGGAGACCAGGAGATCGATTTTGATAGCAAAATAAGCAGAGTTATGGACGAATTAGAAAATATTCATCACATCCAGGGAGGGGAGGAAGGATAAGATATGAGAACCAATAATTTTATATCTCTTATTATTATTTTTATGATCTGCTTGACTTTAGGTATATTTCTTTTTGATTTTGAATCTATTTTTCTTATTTTGGCATTTTCATCTATAACTCTAACAGTAATAGGCTACACAGGATACCCCCCGGAAGATGACTCTATCGAGATAGAGAGGCACCGTGAAGAAGTCCACACCTATCAGGGTGAGGAGTTCACTGTAGGACTCACCATCAAAAACGAAAGCACGACCGAGGTCTATCTGGAGATAAAGGATAAACTGCCAAAGAACGTTAAATTGATAGAAGGGACTAATCATAGATTTATCCACCTAGAGGGTAAGGAGCAAAAGGAGATCGAATATAAGATCGAATTCTTAAAATCGGAGAATTACACTCTTGGCCCGACTAAAGTAAGATACACTGATCCCTTGAAATTCTTTTCAAAAGAGTGGAACTTTGATGAATTTACCAACGTGGTCGCGCTCCCTCCTTTAGAGGACCTAGGCAGATCAAAATTACGTCCCCAACGGACCAAAGGCTGGTTGGGTAATATAAAATCAATTCAGATGGGGATCGGTTCGGAATTTTACTCTATTAGAGAATACGTTGAGGGAGACGAGATGAGAGATATAAACTGGAAAGCGACAGCCAGATATCTTGATCCGAAGTCAAACTCATATCATGCCGAAAAAAGTGGAGATGTAGTCATAATTGTAGATGCATTTTACGAGTCCAACGTGGGTGTGTTCGAAGACAATATGTTGAAATATTCAGCAAAAGCAGCGACCAGTTTAGCTTCCGACATAATATCTGATAGGAACAGAGTTGGTCTTGTAGTTATAGGTGATCATGTCAGATGGGTGTATCCTAGATCAGGGCAAGAACAGCTTTACAAAATAATGAAAAACCTGATGGATGTTGAGGGAGGAAGCTTTTGGCGTTATGAACACGCTAAATTCATATTGGATCAAATATTTCCAAGCAAGGTTCTGCTTCTTTTCATCACACCTCTTATCAGCGAGAAAGTGATCGAGACTATCGTCGGATTGGGGAGGAAGAAGTACGAGATTGCAGTCCTCTCTCCTTCTCCCATAGAGCTGCAAAAGAAACATCTAGAAAAATTAGATGAAACTGCTGAGAGAATCCAGAGGATAGAAAGAGGGACCAGGATGAATCTGCTGAGAAAATACGGACCAGTTATAGACTGGAGTATCGATCAACCTCTAGAGGCCGCTGTTGAGGGGGTGAAACGATATCAGATGAGGGGTTAGGATTATTCACTGTAATCCTATCATTAATTGAAACCGAAAGAGGTAGTTCATCAGATAGAAGGTCTAAAGTAGCTAAAGGGCCTGGATCTTTGTGGGCTAAATATCTAGATATTTTCCGATCTAGATTCAATATCAGCTTTTTGAAATCTGTCATATTCTTGCTACTTCTGATCATATTGACAACGGCCTTGACCTATCCAAATTATCTTTGGATCATAAAGGTGGTTGGGGGTATTCTATCGTTTTTTGGTGTTATCTTTAAGGAAAAAAGATTTATCTATATCGGTGTTTTAATGATTGCTGGATCATTCTTCCTTGTAAACATCAATATAGACTTGACTCTTTCTACCATGTTCCTCATGATAGTGTTTTTTGCCCTATTCGTGGGGGGCGCAATCTATCTAGACGAGCTCGTAGGGAGGAACATAATCCTTCAAAGTACAGGATTTGACTATGATGAAGAATGGAAACATTACAAAAAGAAGTGGCGTTATTCCCTGATCAAAAATTTATTTATATTTACTATGGTCGCTTTCATAGGATCATTCCTCGTGTGGGGTGGTTCCATAAATTTAGAAGGTAGACCAGACGGAATGGTGTTCGGTAGTGCTATTTTGTTTGCATTACTTTCATTATCCATATTTTACTTTTTGATGCTGAAATTACCTGAAATGATAAAGACAGACTGATGCCAGTGAATGCTTCAGAATATTAGTACATTCATCCTTCTCGACGCTCGAATTCTTTGGGAACTGGTATTTTTTTTAGTATATCATTTATAACTTTTTTTCCCGACAGTCCTTCGAGTGAATACTCAAGATCGAGAATGATCCTATGATTAAGAGCTTCAAGTATGAACATCTGAACATCATCTGGAGTGACGAAGTCTCTTCCTTTTATAACCGCGTAGGCTCTAGATAATTTTAGCAGTGCTAGTCCTCCCCTAGGACTAGCACCAACTTTGACCTCTTTTTTCTTCCTAGTTTCTCTTACTATCTTCCCGATGTATTCCATGATGCAATCATCTACGTAGACCTTTTTTTCGGCAAATTTCTGCAATTCCAAAAATTCTTCCTTTTTAACTACAGGGTCTATATCCTCTGTAGGATCATCTTTTTCCCATTCTATCCTTCTTTTATGGATTTCAACTTCCTTCCTTAAGGTAGAAGGATATCCCATAGAAAGCCTTAAAAGAAATCTATCCATCTGGGCTTCTGGTAAAGGGTAGGTTCCTTCTTGTTCGATAGGATTTTGAGTTGCTATGACAAAAAATGGGGGCCCCAATTCGTGTGTCTTGTCTTCGATGGTAACTTGCTTTTCTTCCATAGATTCGAGTAGAGCTGACTGCGTTTTAGGAGGTGCCCTGTTAATCTCATCGGCTAATATGACGTTAGCGAATATAGGCCCCTTCTTAAGTTCGAAATTTTGATTTTCCCTCCAAACCATTATGCCCGTTATATCTGAAGGGAGAAGGTCAGGAGTGAACTGGATTCGACTGTATTCCTGTCCTATAACCTTCGAAAAAGCCTTAGCTAAAAGAGTTTTACCTAATCCCGGATAGTCTTCAAAAAGAACATGTCCGTTTGCGATAGAGGCCGTGAGGAGTTTGATCACCACCGATCTTTTTCCAACATAGACTTGGTTTACAGCGTCTATGATCTTTTCACATCTTTTGCTAGCTTTTTTAAGTTCTTCTTTCTTTTTCATTTTTTTCTTCCTCAGTATCATTTCTTCCCTTCGTAAAAGAGGTCACTTTTGACCTCGTAAGATATATTTTTCATGGTTCTTATTAGAGCCATCTTCCTTTTTTTAATGTTGTTTTCCTTTATCCTTTTTTTCCACCATTTAAAAGACATATTCTTCGAAAATTCGTCTTGATGGTATATTAGAGGCTCAAGGATGATCGCAATTCTTTTTTGATCAATATCTTCAAGGTTCTGGTTGAGAACATCGATCAAATAAACAAGTAGATCTGCTTTTTCTCCTTTTTCCACGAAACGTTTTTGTAGATTTTCTAATTCTCTTAAATTTTTATCTACATATCTTGTTATGTCTTTATTATGCCTTTTACCATAATCGATCTCCCCTTCTGCCATGATGAATTTATTTATTTTGTTCAAGAAGACCATCACCATAATAATCGCAAATAATATAAGGATGATCCAGTCGATGTATATGATCGGAGAGGCGATCTCATCTGCTAGAGCAAATCTAAAATGGAAAAAGTAATAGCTGAAGGTTACTGATATACCTACTATTAACTTTTGGAGATCTAAAATTTTTTTGGATAGATAGTCAAGACCTATTTTATTAATATTTTTGATATAAAAGAAAAGGTTCGTAAAAGCGATTCCAGAAGTCAAATAGACTATGATAAGAGAGAAATTGTCAAGTAAAGGTACGAACAGACCCGGTGCACGCGGGTCATAATTATCGTTTACCAAGTAAAAACCGACACCGATCATCATAAGTGAGATTGAAGATAGGATGGGAGATGTTCTTGACTTGTACCCATAGCTCTCGAATTTTTTCTTTACCTCTCTAAGAAAAAAGCCGCCTACAAAAAGGATCAAATAAAAAACAGAAAAAAGGTTTAGAGGATAACTATCCTGATAATCGGAAAAAAAGAATAAAATGAGTAGAAAAGCTGTTAGTAGCCCGAATAAAACGAGGGCTCTTTTTTTTAAACTATTGTACAGTTTTCCATCCAAGTTCTCGCCTCATTTCGAGTTTCGATAGGAAAATTTCTACGTAATCTTTCCGTGATATACTTTCTGGGCTGTATCTAGCTTTTTCGAACTTTTCTGTCAATCTAGCTAAAGGTTGCTTTTTTTCAATGTTATCTACCAACCGGTGATATAGTTTTCTAGGGGTAGTTCGATTATAGATATCAAAACCATTTTTGTCGAGTTCCTTCAAAAATTTTCCATATTCTCTTTCGATTTCCCTCCTATAATCTACAACTCTTAACTTTATGACCTGTTCAACTCCTGGACCGATAACTTTTATCTCGTGTTTTCCTTTTTCTGAGAACTTGTGATGATGCTCTTTCTTTCGATTCAAAACCTCTTCTTCATCGTTGATATATAATTCCAAATCATTGTTTTTTTCATCTTTGATCTTGATGATTAGGTCCTCATTGACACCCCAAACGTTTGGGAGTTTTTCCTCTATTTGTGGAAAGCTTAACAATTTTTTACTGACTTTATCTTTCTTTATTATCTCATTTTTTCCGCCTTCAGATATATCTTCCTTCGGTTTTTTATCTGCTTTAAAGAGAGAAGTCGTTTCTTTTTTAATGCGTCCGCTCTTCAATGCATAACCTATAGCAGAAAGACCGACAATTATAGGTAACAAAATCAGGATACTTTCGAGCTTTGAAGTATCCATACTCAAAATTCTGTCGATAAATGTACTCTGTTCATCATCCTCTTCGACATCTAAAGTTTTTAAAATGTTTTGATCCTGATGGTGCGTTGTACCTTCAAATCTCACATCAAATTCCACTTCACCCTTCGCATCGTCTGAAAGAGTATGAAAGAAGATAGCAGTACCGTCTCCGGTGGTTTTTTCTTTTTGATCAAAATTTTCTTCTGATGCGTTAAACAATATATCTTTTTCTTCTAGTGCTTCTCCACTATCGTCAACAAGTGAAACTTTGATCCTATACTCGTCTTCTTGGACTTCCTCAACATCCATGCTCATGGATGTAGCAGATCTTATTGGGATCTCCGCATCTTTTGACGTGTCAAAATCGGATAGGTACCAAGTCACATCTACTAACTCTAGATCCGCATTTTCTTCAACATCGAATTCGTGATAGAAAAGCCCTTGATCGTCGGTTGTGCTGTTCAAAGTAAACCCATTCTCGGTATGCACTGAAACGATCTCATCTGCAACTGGAGTTTCATTAACATTCACTCTACCTTCGATCATATTTTTCTCTCCCCTGATAAAGTAAAGATCATCGTAGAGATCGATAGTCGGGTTCTGTACTTTTATCTCACTTCTTTTTGATGTCTCTTCATAAAATTCTGTACCGTTAAAGATCATTTGGAATGAATGGTTCCCTAATTCAGAGAAAAGAAGAGTTGTTGAAAAAGTGCCGTCTTCGCCGCTTATTATCGATCTTTCTTGGTTAGACTCGATTTCCAATCGCAACTCTGTGTTCGTTAGATTATTCCCTTGATCATCTGTTAACCTCCCATCCAGATCTAACTCGCCTCCAGGATAGATATATTTAGAATGTTCTAACTCAATTTCAGTCTCGCTGTAGATCCTAAGTTTATGTTCTTCTCTTCTGTTATTGGTATCATAGGAGTTGATCGCTCTTGAAACTCTGTGAGTCCAATCACCCCAATGTCCTTCATCAGTGAATGCTCTTGCGATAATTCTATATTCACCCACATCCAAGTTTTTCGGAATTTCCGCTTCTAAATCGAATCTACCATCCCTTGTATGCCCTCTTGCGATCTCGACCATAACGTCTTCTATTAACACCGAGACTTGGATATCATCTAAAGGTTGATCATCGAGAGTTTTTACAGTCCCCTCCACATCTAGATTTTCTCCTCGTTTTAACATATCAGGATAGACAGAATCGATGTCGATGCGCGTTGAGATCCTTTCGCTCTCCGCGATCTCGTCATCATAATCAGCATGATCTTCTGGCTGACCAGTCGAATCGAATTCTATCCATCCAGCTTCTAACCCTATCTCGGGTCGGGTATGGGCATTGTTAGCTCTAACGGTTACATTTTCTTCTGAATCAGGTACATTGAATCCGCTGACCAATCTCGCTGGGACCTCCGCTGCCCTCGCTAGAACCACAAAAGCTGAATTAAAGTTCGAAGAAACCCCTTTTTTTTCTTCAAAAAGGAACCAATCTACGGGCTCAATGTCTTCTGGAGAAACGTTGTAGTTAAGATCATAGTAATAATTTTCTATAAGGAATATTTGTATCGCTTCGGCCTTCTCATAGGCTCCTTCTTTTCCTTCCGTTATCTCATCCGCCAGATCAAAAGTCCGCTGGGTGATAGCATCTGGCAGCTGATAATATTTTTCATCTTCGATTGGATCGGAATCTCTAAGGGTTCCTACATCGAAATCATACTGGGTAGCTTTTGCCCTATATTCATGAGTGAAATCCGTTTGACTCCGAAAAACATTCATTTCTGGATCGTAAAACAGTTTTTCATCTTCTATCAGAGGTTCGAATCTTATCCTTTCAGTGAACATAGGGACTGGTATGTAACCTGGTTCGAATTCCACTATCGGTTCTATTTCAATTGTTTCATTACTAATATCTGTATAGTCGTGTACATCGTGTTCTAATCTCTCTCCTGTGTAAAGTTCCTCCGCCGATTCTCCTGTTTTCCAGACATCCCCGGTATATTCTATGCCTATCGAGTTTTTGAGATATTCTGTATCAGAAGCGCCTTTGACTTTGAAAAGAGGTTCTGATGAAGGTTGTTCTCCTTCAGGATCTATATCCAGATCATGACTGGGTTGGGTAACTCCTTCAGGATACTTTTGTTCACTTTCATCCTCAGCTTGTTCCTCCTCTTTTTCTCCATCTCTAATCTTATCGTTATCTTCTTCTTCCCTTTCAAATCTCTCACTAAGGTCATCTGTGAAAGAAATAAATGAAGTGATAGCTGCAGACACCAGCAAAGCTAAAATAAGGAGGGTCAGTACTTTCTTATCTGGTTTCTGCATCTAATATCACTTCCTAATATAAAAGATTCGAGAGGGAGCTAATTAACATTTTGGTTGAGTCTCACTGGTCTCCTTTTCTTTTTATTATATTATAATCTAAGTACAGGTAAATCAGGGAAAATGTGATAATAAGCACCACTGATAATATGAAAACCTGGATAACGGGACTCAGTCGAGCCATGTGTAAAAGTTCGTCCCAGTAGATAGAAAGCAGGTAGAAAAGGAGAACAGTTAAGAAAGAAACAAATCCTATGCCAATTACATATTTATAAACATGAAGTCTGATAAAATCTGCCGCTTTTATATTAGATCCCTTCTTTATCATCTCATTTCTGAACATTTCATGAAGAGATGTGTGAGAAAAGACAAGATGTATGGTAAATACTACGGAAAAGGCCAAAAATGCGAGAGAAAAATCATATGCCGGACTTATGGCTCCATCAAGATGATCACTGACCGCTGGATAGATAGAAAATGGGAGTGCAGTAAAGGAGATGAAAATCAGGGCAGTCCAGGTGAATCTTTTCGCTGATTTCGATGCATCTGGCCCGGCGCTTTTCAAAAGAAAAATTACAGCTGATGGAGCGAGGATTACTATTGGTATCAAAAAGGCCACAACTTCTGACCACACAATTCTGATCTCAGCATCACCCCATATATGATATCTGAACTCTATCAAAAGCTGTTCTATCAGAGGGGAGAAAATATCATTGTAAAACCCAGTATTGTAAAAAACGAAAAGGGTAAAAAATAAAATGATCGAACTTCCGATGATTCTCACGATAAAAGGTATCGATCTTTTAACTCTGATACTTACTCACCTCCCTTAAAAATGCCATTTGAAAATCTTCACTTGCTGGATCCCATTCTATTACTACCCCACCGTTTTTTTTGATGAAATTTTTTATAGGTTTTTGCAGGATAGAGTTTATCAGGGCAGCGTTATTTTTGAAAGAGCTTTGGGGTCTAGGATTCAAAGAATAGGGCTGAACATCTATCACCCATATCGGAAATCTACGCGTGCTTTCACCGATGATGAAATCCCTAAGAAGCTTGCATCCATCTTTGAAAGACTCATCTTTTTTAGATAAACTGGTAATAACTATAGGGAGCGGTTTGTATCGAGAAAGGAATGATCTACATTCCTTCACAGCGTCCTTGAAACCTTCCTTAACGATCACATCTGTGCAACTCTGCTCAGTTAACTTTTTCCTTATCTCGTTGTATTGCTTTTTTCCGGTTTCAGGGTGTAGTATTTCTTTGTTCGAATTGTATATGTAAATTCCCAAAAGATATCTTCTTTCTGTGAAAAACTTGGCTGTATCTATTGTAGCTTCTACACACCCGTCGAATAGATTGGTGATGGTATCGCCCAAACGGAGATCTATATCAGCATCAAGGAATATCCAAATGGTTCTTTCCCCTTCATACTCGTATTCGTTCACCAAAGGTCTTGTTTTTTTTCCTCTTTTAGCAGTCGCCTTCCAATTTATCATACTCAAAGGATCTTCGTGATAGTATTCCCTTATCTCCTTAAATTCAGTGGTCTTTATACCGAGCTTGGAGGGTTCACTTTTTGGTGTAGGCAGATCTCCGACATGTCTTCTTTCAACCTCTTCGAGCTCAGAAGTTTTGGAGTAGACCCTTACTTGTTTTTTTTCTGAGATCGAACCGCGCTTTATGGTTTTCAGCTTCAAAATATGTTCGGATGTCCATACGGTAGATCCGATTTCTTTATCCCCTCTTTTTAGACACTTCACTTTATATGAATAAGATCCACTTTTTTCATTGACCCCTTTCCAAAACAATCTGAAATTATTGCCCTTGACCAATTCAAAATCCGAGGGTAATTCATCATAGAAGATGACAGGTCCTATACCTGAGTCGATCCTAAAATTGATCTTGACTTCGATCGTTTCCCCTTCATTGACGGAATCTTTTCTAATTATCTTCTTTCCTTTTATTTCTCCGGGTCTCTTCAATAGAAGCCCAAAGAATAAGAACATAAGAGGTATCATCGAAGCGTACAAAAATATCAGATTACCCATGATCATGCCCGCTATAAGAAGCAAAAAAAAATAGAGGAGCAATCCTTTTCCATGAGTGGTGATTTTATTTTGAGATTCCAAGATCCCATACCCCGAAGAGACCTTTTTTATATAGATTACTGTTCATCGTTATTTATAAGTTTGTTGTCCCTCTAAATAATCCATCTATTCTGCTAATGTGAATAGCTTATCGTCCCCTCCAGTATCGAACAAACCCAGCCGTGCTCCTGCATCCAACCAACCGTGGGCATAGTTTATGCATGCGAAGGCGTTCACTAAGTCTCCTTTCTCATAAAAATGCACCGCGTCTTCATGATAGGCCTCGACCATCTTAAAAAAATCATCCGCTAATCTTTTGAGATGTGACCTCTCAGGCTGTACCAGCTCTATCTTCTCAAGAGCCTCTTCAGTCTTTGAGATATATTCTCTCACTCTCTCTTCATCTAACAATATAGATCACCTTTCCAGCTCATATCACCTTTATGGATTCTCCTCCATCCTGGGTTTCCCTAGGTCTTACTTGAACTAAGAGCGGCTCTGAAAGTCCGGCACCTGATAGGATAGCTTCCCCTACAGGAAGGCGATTTATCTCTTCTTTCATACCTTTTGTCATACCCTCTACAGACTTCTCGATCGCCTTGAGATCATTGGGATTCGTCACCTTCAATATTATCTGGGTGTTACATTGGCTCAAAACGTTTTTGTCCACTTTAGCGGGCCTCTGGGTTATTATGCCCAAACCAAGACCGAATTTTCTACCCTCGGAAGCTATGGTTTTGAATATATTTGAGCAGGTGACTTTACCTCGCTGGGGACAGAAATTATGTGATTCTTCAGCCAGCATTATCAGTGGAGGTATCTTGTCCCTTTTGCGAAGCTCAAAGATGGATTTTGCGAGTTTGTCCACTATGAATGTCTGCATATCCGGAGGAGTTCCTTTTAGGTTTATTATCGATGCTCTTCCCTCACTGACTATATCGTCTATCCTAGTACCTTTTCCTGCAAAAATCTTTTTATCTTTGAGTTTTTCTAGACCCTTAACCAATGTAGTTGAATTATCCTCTTCATTGCTTTTAAGCAGGTTTATTACATCTTTCACTCCAAATTCACCCTTTTTTACGGCCAATTTGGATTTTGCATTTTCAAGACTGTTGATATAACTCCGTCTTTTGTTAAGACCGCACATATCTAATATCTCTTTGTTGTCCATATTCCTGAACGTGAACCTCAATGGTTGGGCTCCTTTATTGATCTCAGGATTGGGCGAAAACTCAGTGAGTTTTTCTCCATATCCCTTTGAATCAATATCGAATTCCTCTGAATTAGGGGGATCTCCAGGCTTGGCTAGTGAGTTGTATTCACCATGAGGATCCAGGATTACCATGGTAACGTCATTTTTCAACATCTCTTCTATTATCACGCCTGCGGTATAACTCTTCCCGCTGCCCGTTTTGGCGAGAACGGAGAGATGTTTTTGAGCAATAGTATTTATGTTCATATTCACTTTGATATCGTGCCCTCTCAATTTTCCTATATAGGCACCTTCTTTCGTTTTTTTCAATCCGAGAACTTCTCTTATCAAGTCTTCTTCCGCCAGATAAACAGGTTCACCGGCTCTGAAAGGATTACCGGGAACCCTCAAAAGCCCTTTGTCGTCTCTAAAACCGATTATATTGACCTCTGCCACAACGGTATCATCTATTTCCACGTCGTTTCCTTCGTTCAATTCTCTAGCTTTTTCGACAGAAAGGTCACTCTGCCTTTCTATCTTGTCTATCTGACCCAGTACCCATCCCACATCCGGGTGTGATATCTGTACATACTCTCCTTTATTTACGGATGCCGAAGCATTGAAATCAAGGGATGTAGTCCCCACATCACCAAATGTGACACCCACTCGCCCGTATGATTGGGTTTCTTCGGTCTGAAAATCCTCTTCGGCTTCCGTCAGACTTATCCCATCCATATGTGTCATAGAGAGTTATACTTTTAAAAGCTTTTGCATCAAAAACTTATCGTCAGACAGAATCTTCCACAATTTCTTTCTTTGCCTCTTCCTTAAGCTCATCTCTCAATTCTGGGGAACACGATATCATCATGGCGTATTGATGAGTTGGGCGTCTCTGAAGTGCCCTAGCTAGAGGACTGTAACTGGAAAGTTCTGCTATCTTTCCTTCGTCTATCACCTTGATTCCTGTTTTAGACAAACGCGGTTCGGACAATTTAAGATCCTCATGAGGTATATCGACAAGCACTTTCTTATCGTCTACATTCATCCTTCTAGCTATTTTCTTTTCCAGAGATCTTATGCCTTCTATCCCGTCCAGTTCATCTATATCGATATTTTCCGCCTTCATCAATTCCTCCTGGCTCAAGGAAAGAGATTTTTTGTAAAGATGTCTGTGTTCTATCCGTCTGACGATCTCTTTCTGAAAATCACCTACGTTTTCAAGAAAATCCAAAAATTGTCTATCGTTCATCTCGTAGATGTTCTCCGGTAAACCTTTCAAATCATCTACGGCTTTAGTCAACATAAGCTCTGCAATACGTGCGGTCTTGTGGAAGTAAACTGAAGAATACATCAGGCCCCTCGCCACAAGCATACCTTCAACCGCAGGTATACCGCCTTTAGAGATAACCAAGTTCCCATTATGGATCTCTACAGTCTGCATCAAACGTTCTAGATCGATCACCCCGTGGGCCGCACCCGTATAGTGTGAATCTCTTAATAGATAATCTAACTGGTCCACGTCTAAAGAACCGTGTATCATCTGGTAAAGGTATCTTTCTTCTCCAAAATATTTTTGACCTTCGTGTACATTCATCTCGGTTATCTTGATCGATTCGGTCTTTTCTTTTATGAGTCCGGCCACCATTTTTGGATCTATCCCATGCTCTTCCAATATCTCCGGTATAGTCGGATGCTCCCTTTCCTCTATCTTCCTTTCACCTTTTATTATCTCCTGGGTAACGTCCATATGATCCTTTCCTGTATCGTTTTCGATCATGAACTCCAAAGTATGACTGAATGGAGCATGACCTAAATCGTGTAGGAGAGCCGCAGATTTGACTGACTTTTTCTCATCCTTAGACAATCTCAACTGGTTGGCCATCTTCTCTGCAACGTGGTAAGCACCTATGGAATGTTCAAGTCTGGTGTGATTGGCCCCAGGAAAGACCAGGTTGGTCAACCCAAGCTGTTTCACCCCTCTCAATCTCTGCATCTCGGGACTATCGATGAGTTCTAAAAATGGACCGGAGAATTTTACGCTCCCGTGGATCGTGTCCTGGATAGTCTTATAACTCATGGTGTGAGAAAACCTGTTATAAGTTAAATATCTTCTGCTCTGAGAGTTACAAGTTCTCTCTTATACTTCTACCAGCTAAAACTCCTGTTGCCGCTGCGTTGACTATGTCATGGGATAATCCTGCCCCATCTCCGGCTGCGTAAAGATCAGATATGGAAGTTTGAAGTCCCTGATCAACCTTGAGATGTTTAGCGTAGAATTTGATCTCGGGAGCGTACAGTAAAGTACTACTAGAGTCAACACCAGGTATGATTTTGTTCAGCATCTCTAACCCCTCTTTTATATCCACCACTGCTCTTTCCGTCAGCGCCATGGATATATCACCAGGGGTATAGTCCTTCAAAGTAGGCTGAACAGGATTCCTCTCAATCCTGTTTGGGGTGGATCTCCTCCCGTCTCTCAAATCTCCCAATCTCTGTACTATCGGTTTTCCCCCTCCTATGGTGCTTGCAAGTTGGGCTATAGCTTTGCCGTATCTTGTCGTATCTTCTAAAGGTTCTGTCAGATGTGTTCTAACGAGGAAGGCGAAGTTGCTGTTTTCCGATCCTCTATCTTTCATGGAATGACCATTTACGCCTATGAATCCATCATATTTCTCTTTCACCACGAAGCCTCTATGATTGGTGCAGAACGTCCGTATGAAATCGTCGTAACTTTTAGTGTATAAGTGAAACTTTGGATCTCTATTCACTTCTATGACTGGATCCATTATGAGGCTGGGTACTTCGACCCTTACACCGATATCAATCGGAGCGAATTCAGCCCTCAATGGGAACTTCTCCGTCAGATCCTCTACCCAGTCTATCCCGACTCTTCCTGGAGCGAGTATGCATTTTTTAGCCCTTACGATCTCACTATCTGTTGTTATGAAACCTTCGCATCTTTCCTCTTCTAATAGCAGATCCTCTACTTCAGTTTCTACTTTGAACTGGACCCCTCTTTCCTCCAGTTCTTTCTTCAATGATCTGATGACTTCAGGGGCTCGGTCTGAACCGATATGGGCTTGTTTGATCGGATAGAACCTTGCTCCCACTGAAGCCGCTCTCCTCTTCAACTTTTCCTCCTGTTCAGGATTCTCCCTTTTTGGGGTGGGCATTCCATGAGACGACATCACCTTTTCAACATGCTTTACCAGCTTCCAGGCTTCCTTTTCAGAACTGGTGAACTCTTTTAGATCTCCACCGATGTCCGGTCGTAGATTTACTGTACCATCAGAATAGGTGCCAGCACCTCCTACACCGCACATTATATCATCTTCTGTCCTTTCATCGATATCTTTACCCTTGTCTACGATAAGGACTTCAACATCACTTTGGCTCAATTCATGAGCGGCAAAAAGTCCAGCGGGCCCAGCACCAACGATGATAACATCATATGTCATTTTGAAAGTACGCTCCAAATTAGAAAAATAGTTTTGACATATTTAAATTTGTCTTATTTAGATTTCATATCCTTTGTTCACATCTCGGAACTACACTAACACCGAGGTGATTCAAAAAGTATTATTAACCGATGGGTTTCTATCCCGTATGTACAAAAACGGCTGGAGGAATCTTTAAACATGGATGAAGACATCTTGAAGGAGATGCGTAAATACGGAAGACTCCTTGAAAATAGAGGTCTGAATTTATCGTCTCACAGCGGTAACATGAGCATCAGGAGAGGCGACAGGATCTACATAAAGAGAAGAGGAGCGATGATGGCCGATCTGGAAAAAGAAGACATCGTTGAGACGGGAGTCAAGAAGGACGACAGTGGAGTGATAATCGCATCTACTGAAGTCGGTGTTCACAGAGCTATCTATAATAATACGTCCGCACTTGCGGTGGTGCATGCACACACCCCTCATGCTATAGCCTTGTCTCTGGTCAGGGATGAGATAATCCCTATCGATGACGAGGGTCAGTATCATTTGAAAAAGGTGCCTATTTTGGAGGTCGAAGATTCGATCGGCTCAGAAGAAGTTGAAGAGAAACTTCCAATCGTTCTTCAAGATTACAATGCGGCGATACTCAAAGGTCATGGAACCTTCGCTTATGGAGAGAATCTGGAGGAGGCTTATAACTGGATAACCGTCGTTGAGAGTATATGCAAAGTCATCTATCTTGTAAATGATCTTGGAGGAGAGACGATGAAGGAGGGAGAATGGTGACTTTCCACTACATAGAATTCAAAACACACTGTCATGCGACCGAGAATTTGGAGAAGGTCAAAAAGGCATTGGATAATCTAGTGGGTAAAGAGCTCGAAGTAGAGATCTCTGAAGCGGAAGGCTACTACGGAAATCCGATCGAGATACTTGAAGGCAAGATATCCAGGAATCAGGATATGGACGATTTTTTTGACCAACTTCCAAAGGATTTTAAAAGAAAACTCTTAAAGGAACTGGAACGGCGTATCGACGAGAGATGCAATTTTTTCTTTAGAGTCGATAAATCGCAAGCTTTTGAAGATGAGATGGTTTTAACAGAAGGGGGTAACAGTATAAGAGTGAGAGCTAGGGTCGAAAGCTATCCCTCTAGGAGAGAAACCGCCATCGAAAAGATGAGAGAATATCTCTCTACGGATGAATGAATTTACATTAGAAGAAAAGCTATAAGTATCGATTGTGGGATTGTAAAGCGAAATCATGGGAGTGAAGGAGAAGGCCTCACTTTACCTTACTAGGACATTGGGTAACAGACAATTCCAGGTGGCCGCTATTCTGTTTTTGCTCGGTTTTACTCTAGCAGTCGTGGCCAATCATGTTACAACCGAAACCACCATAGAGGAAGATACGATAGGTTCTAAAGGGGACGAGATCCGCAGAGATTTATATTATCCTGATGAAAGAAGGGAATTTTATCCACATCCTGCGGATTTAGGAGTAGATAATGCTACACTTGAGTTAAAAGGTTAAAACGAAGAGACAAATATCACTGTACAGATTCTTAGGTCGGAAGAGATAATAGAGAATATAACGGTGTATGGATTTGAAAATCGAACTGAAGACTTGACCGGTAGGTCACCAACTCATCTCATATTTGATGTTGAGAAAGGTAATTTGACTTATACCTACACACTCACCGAAACGGTGATGCCTTATAGGTCTCTTTCCATCCCTGCATTTATCTGTTTGGCATCATCCCTATTTTTTTTCTTTTGGGCCCTATCTAATATAAGTTTTGCAAAGGTAGACGAAGACGAGAAAAAGAAACTTGACAAGGATCAGGAAGTTGTCAACAAGATCCTCGAGGAGAGAGATGATAAGAAATAACCTTATTAATACTACCTGTTTTGTAGAAACATTTATTTGGACGCGTCCTTTACAAAGGAACGAGGAGTAATTATGGTAGACGTTGACAAGCTTCTAGAAGAAGCGGAGAGGCATCTCAACAGGTTCGAATATGAAGAGGCTCATGAGAGGTTTTCAGAGCTGTTAGAAGAGGATCTGGATGAAAATATGAAAGCTCAGGCCCATTTCGGTAAGGCAGAAGCGGCACTGGGGATAAACGAGATAGAGAGCGAAGAGATACTGGAAGACTATGAAAAAGCTATAGAAATCGATGACAATCCCTTTTTCCGTCAGGCCACCGCAGGATTCTGTATAGACATAGGTAAATTCGAACAGGCTGAAAAACATTATAGGAAAGCCGCGGAATTAGATCCTGAAAACGAGCATCATTACCTTTCTGATCTCGCTATTGGTTACAGGTATAAAGCGCCGGTGATGATGGAGGAGTACGTAGAACAGGTCGGTGAAGATATAATCCTTAGGAAGTCATTGAATTATATGCTTGAGGCTCTAGATATAGACCGAGAAAAGGCGGTAGAACTTCTTAGCGGATGAGCAGGTGTGGAATATGTTTTGTCCTGAATGTGGCGCTCTCATGAAGCCCGCTGGTGGAAAGTGGATCTGCAAAAAGTGTGGGGCTAAAAAAGAGAAAAGTGAATCCGATCAAGACAAGATAAAAACGGAGAAGGAAGAAGAGAAAGAGATGGTCGTTATCGAAGGTGAAGAGAGTACTCAGCCGAAAACAAAAGTCAGATGCCCTAAATGTGATAACAACGAAGCCTATTGGCGGCTTGAGCAGACAAGAGCTGCAGACGAACCAGAAACCAGGATATATCGCTGTACAGAATGTGATCACCGCTGGAGGGAATATTGATTTGAAAGATTTTCAGTTAGAGGGTGGCTAAAATGTTTGATATAGGTCGAGTCAGGTTACGACCGCTTAGAAAGGAGGATCTAACTTTCTTGGAAAAATGGGAGAACACTAGGGAGGTCACATTATATGCTAGAGGCGATCCAATCGTCTTTAAAAACTCTCAGGAGATAGAGAGAGAATTTGAAGAGGATTTGGAGAACGACGATAAACAGAATTTTATTGTAGAGATGAGGGATGACGGGAAGGATATAGGGATAGCCCATTATAAAAAAAGATCAGGCGCCGTAAGAAACGCAGATATAGGAACATACATAGGCGATAAGAATTATTGGAATCAGGGGATCGGAAAAGAGATAACATTGGGGTTATGCGAGATGCTCTTTTATCATAAAAATTTTGATCGCTTGAGCGCATGGAGTTCATCATTCAATAAAAGGAGTCACAAAGTTCTTAAAAAGGTGGGCTTCAAAAAAAGCGGAAGGGCTCGTAAAAGTGGATATCTATTCGGTAAGAGAATAGATTGGCTCATGTTCGATCTTTTGAGAGAGGAGTACATGAGCAATCGTGAGGCCTGTTTAGAAAATATTTTGGGCGAAAAAAAGGTAGAGTACGAGAATTCTCAGTGTAAACTAACCGTTGAAAGTGAATAAATAAAAGAAAAAATTATAGGGCAAGAGGTGCCTTACTGCCTTGAGTAATATGGTGACACCTTCGTCGATCACGTACAAAGAAAAAGTCTTACTTTATCTTGAGAGATTCGAGACAATAGACAGAGAGGATAATAAAGAAAAACCAGAAGATATAACTCAGAAAGGTATAGCGGAGAACTTGGATATCTCTAGAACCCACGTTTCTAGGATAGTAAAAAAACTAGGTAAAGAAGATCTCATAGAAGAAAAAAGATCTTCAGTGGATGGGCACAATAAAAGATTGAAAACATATTTTCTCACCCGAAAGGGCTCGGAGAAGGTAGATGAATTGAAAAAAGCCCTATCAGAAGTAGATGTGAAGATAATAGGATCTGAAGAAGAAAGGAATATAGCTGTAACTGATTTGAAGGAGGAGACCGATGGCGAACTAGATCCTTTAAAGGCTTTATCTATCTTGAAGGATTCGGAAGAAAATGAGATTGATATGCATGAGTACCGCCCGATAGAACCAGTCCAGGTCACAGAAGAAATTCCAAAGGTCGAAGAACTTTATGGGAGAGACGAAGAATTACAAAAGATTAGAGGATGGCTTGAAAGGAACACTCCAATCATGGCTGTACTGGGAAGAAGAGGACAGGGATCAACCAGTTTAGTTGCTACATTTATAGAGGAAGTGAAAAAAAGACATATTTTATGGGTAGATTTGGAAAAAAAGTCCTCTGAAAATTTTAAAAAGGAACTTTTCAATTTCTTAAAAGAAATCGGAGATGTAGGGTTAGAAAAGAATGGAGAGACCTTGTGTAAGGATGAGATTTTATCCCAATTATTGAAGCAGGAAGCCATATTAGTGCTCGATGATTACCATAAAGTAAAGGATGAGATCGTTCAATTTTTGAATCAACTGATGCGGAAAATCGAAGAATCTCAAGAAAAGACAAACCTAAGGTTAATTATCACCGGCAGAGTGGGCACTCCTTTTTACAATCGGTTCTATCAGAAAGAACATCTTGAAAAAAATCTAGTTAAAGAGATGAAACTGACGTCTCTTGATAAAAAAGATGCTCAAAAGATATTAGACAAGGATATAGAGGATGAAGCTCTTGAGAGGATAATGATGTTCACTAAAGGTTCCCCTCTGCTGCTAAAGTTGCTTAAGGAGGAGAATGAAGAAAAGCTGATTGAGATCACCCCCTGGGAGGAAGAACAGATATCGCTGCTCATGTTTTTGAAGACAAAAAATAAGAATTAAAACTCGCAGCATATAACGATACTCTCTCAGGGTACTTAAACTCGTTAACCGTCTACTAGAATTCCGATAAAAAGAGTAGCAAGTAGAATATTCTCTTTGTTGAGATTAAAAAACAGAAAAATCTCGATTACCTTAAGGTATTAGTATACGTTGGTTTACAGATTATACGAAAAGGTTATTACCTTCAAATCGAATCTATAATCTATGGATAAAAAAAACCTTGAGAGGGATATAGAAGATTATTTGATAACTAGTATGCTTGATGAACTTCCTCCTCCTGCGGTCGCCGAGGCTGAAGGTACTACGGTGACTGATATAGAGGGTGATGATTACCTAGATTGCTTTTCTGGTATATCAGTTACTAATCTAGGACATAGAAATGACCGTGTAGAAGAAAGAGCTATCGAGCAGATAAAAAAGTACGTTCACGTGTGTGATTACAAATATCAAGTTCCGATAGCGGTGGAACTCGCAAAAAAATTAGCTGATGTGACTCCCGGAGATCTTCAAAAGACCTTCTTCGGTAACAGTGGAGCCGAAGCGATCGAGACTGCCCTCAAACTCTCTAGAAAATCGACGGGAAAGCACGAGTTGATAGCTCTGATGTGTTCTTTCCATGGAAGGACTTTAGGTACGTTAAGCGTCACAGGCCAGGCTGCTAGAAGAAGATACGATATGGGTCCATACCTTTCGAGTGTTTCCTTCGCTCCGGCACCTTACTGTTTCAGGTGTCCTTTCGATAAAGAATATCCTGAATGTGATATCAATTGCGCTAGATTTTTAGAGCACGTGATCGAGTATTCTTCCAGCAATGAAGTTGCAGCTTTCATCATGGAACCCATACTCGGAGAGGGCGGTATAATAGTACCTCCCACTGAATACTTCGAGATAGCTGAGGATATCTTGGATTCGAAAGAGATAAAATTCATCGCCGACGAAGTTCAAACTGGATTCGGAAGGACGGGAAGGTTGTTCGGTATAGAGTACTTTGATATAGAACCGGAACTGATGACGATGGCTAAAGGAATAGCTAACGGTTTCCCTATCAGCGCCTGTACTGCAACAAGTGAAATAGGAGACTCATTTGAACCTGGGGATCATCTATCGACCTTCGGTGGCAATCCGGTGAGTGCTGCCGCTTCTTTAGCGACTATAGAAGAGATGGAGAAAAATAACATACCACAAAAAGCGGAGAAAAAAGGAGTAAAGGCGAGAAAAATACTCGAGGAACTCAAAGATGATCATGAGCTGATCGGTGACGTGCGTGGGAAAGGACTGATGCTTGGGATCGAGCTCGTAAGAGATGACAAAGCACCCGCCGTGGAAGAGGCTGAAAAGATCGTTAAGATGATGAGAGGGAAGAAAATTCTAATCGGCAAAGGTGGAGTTAGCGGGTCCGTACTGCGGGTACAGCCCCCTTTGATAATTACTGAGGAAGAGATCAATTTCCTTTCGAGAAAATTGGAAGATTGTTTGAATGAGTTAAGGTGATAGGATGAAGAAAAGATTGAAAAATTACGTGGGTGGAGAATGGAGAAATTCAGGGTCTGAAGATGTCAGGGAAGTTAAGAATCCGGCGAAGGACGAAGTCATCGCTGAGGTACCCCTTTCCTCTTCTGAAGAAGTCGACGAATGTGTTGAAGCGGCGAAAGAAGCGTTTGAATCTTGGAGTAACATTCCAGTGACCGAGAGGATCGAGCCTCTTTTTGAACTAGTTCACGGGTTGAAAGACCAGAAGGAAAGGATCGCTCGAGGATTGACCGAAGAACACGGAAAGGTCTATGGATCGGCCCTAGGCGAGCTTGAAAGGACCATCCAGATGGTCGAAGGAGCCTGCGCCACTCTAGAATCCAACAAAGGCGATTTCACAGAGAACGTTTCGGCAAACATCGACGAGTACACGGTGAGAAGACCTTTAGGTGTCTTCGCGACGATAGCCCCTTTCAACTTTCCGGCCATGGTCCCCTGGTGGTATGCACCCTGGGCTGTAGCGGTAGGAGACACTTTTATTTTGAAGGCGAACGAACAGTGTCCTATAACTCAACAGCGGATCTTTGAACTCATCGATGAAAAGATAGATCTACCGGACGGCGTTATAAACCTGATCAACGGAGGTAAAGAAGTCGGTGAGAGGTTGATAATTCATCCAGATATCGAAGGAATCACTTTCGTTGGCTCGACGCCAGTGGGTAAGGAGATATATTCACAGGCTGCTGACCGGGGTAAAAGAGTACAGTGCCAGACCGGTGCCAACAACTTTTTGGTGGTCATGCCGGACGTTGACCTCGACTCAGTCATGTCCAACATCATGAACTCCTGTTTTGGCAACGCTGGACAGAGATGTTTGGCCGGTTCTATAGTCCTCGGAGTCGGTGAAATCTATCCTGAACTAGAAGAGACATTTATAGATCATGCAAGGGAAATAGAGGTTGATCAGGGTATGGAAGAAGGAGCGGATATGGGACCTGTAGTTTCCAAAGAAGCATTGGAAAGGCTAGAATCAGATATAGAGCAGGGTCTTCAAGAGGGCGGAGAACTATTGATGGATGGTAGAGAGATCGAAGTCGAGGGATACGATCAGGGTTATTTTTTGGGACCGACCGTCTTTAAAGCAAAAAAAGGCATGAAGATATTCGATGAGGAGATATTCGGTCCTATAGTCTGCCTGGACAGTGTTGAGACACTCGACGAAGCTGTAGAGATGATTAACGAAGATAAGTACGGCAACGCCGCATCGATCTACACCGAAAAAGGAGGTGCCGCTAGAGAGTTCAGAAACGGAGTCAAGATAGGAAATGTCGGTGTGAACCTTGGCGTGGTTGCTCCCATGTCTTATTATCCTTTTGGCGGCATGAAAGATTCTTTTTTTGGGGATCTGCACGGCCAGGGCAAAGACATCGTCAACTTTTTCGCCGACAGACAAGTTGTCATAAGACGCTGGATGAAAAAATAGAGAAAGGGTTTAGGTTTTAAAAAGTTCAATCTAGATCTTTCCAAGGAATCTGGATTTCTTTTATGTCAGTGAATGCTCTGACGCTCCATTTTCCTCCCGTGGCTCCTATCCCGCTGTCTTTGACGCCGGCCCAGGGATGGTTTATATCCCATGTGAGGACCGGTCCGTTTATGATCACGTTACCGGCCTCCAGCTTATCAGAAAGATATATAGCGTTCGAGAGACCAGTGGTGTGTATTGCGGAACTTAGACCGTAATCCTGATCGTTTGCTATCTCTATCGCTTCCTCTCTCGAAGAAAAAGTCATGATCGGAGCTACGGGACCGAAAGTTTCTTCCTGGTGCAGGAGCATGTCTCTAGTCACGTTGTCTATCACTCCTGGTTCGTAGTAGAGGTCAGTTGGAAATCCATCGGCTCTCTTGCATCCCAAAAGTATGTCGGCTCCTTTCTTTTTCGCATCTTCAACATGCTTTTCGACCTTTTGGAGCGTATCCTCATTGTTCATCGCACCGATACCCGTATCTTCTTCAAGGGGATCACCTAGCTTGACATCTTTCGTCTTTTCGACGACGAGTTCGACGAATTCGTCGTGAACGTCCTCATGAACTAAAATCCTTTCATTGGCACAGCAGACCTGTCCGGCGTTTCCACAGCACCCTTGGACAGTATCTTCTGCAGCTTTCTCCAGATCGGCGTCATCCATGACGATCAGGGGATCGTTTCCGCCGAGTTCTAGCGTTATCTTTTTTAGTCCACCAGCTTCGATGATTTTCTTTCCTGTACCAACTTCACCTACCAGGCAGATACCGTCCACCATATCATTTGCGGCTATCTCGTTTCCGACTTCCGATCCTGGACCAGTTACGATATTTATCATCCCTGAAGGGAGATCGCTGTCTTTAAGAACATCTGCCATCGCTTCTACGAACCTTAATCCGCCTAGAGGTGTGTTGCTAGCGGGTTTGTAAACGACCGCATTTCCACACATTATAGCGTGTGGGATGAATTCGGCGGGCATGACCATCGGGTAGTTCCAAGGTGTGATTATACCGAC
>Ga0207421_10000084_pt1 | contig 100912 bp, 100 predicted proteins | sample SodLakKL_010_SED_4_FD_187542 | JGI IMG/M metagenome (GOLD analysis project Ga0207421, IMG submission 187542) | Alkaline sediment microbial communities from Lake Tanatar, Kulunda Steppe, Russia - 8KL_010_SED (SPAdes) (version 2) | ecosystem: Environmental > Aquatic > Non-marine Saline and... | reverse complement strand
TGGCTCGTGTGTGGAAATAGATCCACACCCCGTACTTTTTTCACTGTATAACCGGCTTCCTGAAAAGATTTTAAGTTTTTAACAAGGGTTTTCGGATTACAAGAGACGTATACCATTTCATCTAGCTTATGGGATAAAATATCCCGAAGGGCTTTATCATGAATCCCTTCCCTCGGAGGGTCAATTACCATAGCATCAGGCTTTTCACGAATTTCCAACATTTTTTCTTTTACATCCCCAGCAATAAAAGTACAGTTACTTAAGTTATTAATTTTGGCGTTTTCTATAGCTTTATCCACAGCCTCCTGTACCAGTTCAATTCCAATGACTTTTTTAGCATCTTTGGCTAAAACCTGAGCGATGGTTCCCGTCCCTGAATATAAATCTATAACCGTCTTTCCTTTTACATCCCCTAAAAATTCGATCACTTCCAAGTAAAGACTCTCCGCACCTAAAGTATTGGTTTGAAAAAATGAATAAGGGGAAATTTCAAAGGTTAAATCAAAAAGTTTTTCTTTATATTCTTTTCTCCCGAATATTACTCGCATTTCATCACTTTGTACAATATCCGCTAACCCGTCATTTAAAGAATGTAGAAAACCCACAATCTCTCCGTCAAGATCCAATCTCCCAAGGACCTTTCCCAGATCATTAAACTCATGACTATCCTGAGTAGTACTCACTAAATGAACGATGATTTCCTTTGTATAATGTCCTTTTCGAACTACCAAATGCCGCAGAAAACCGTCATGTCTCATAGAGTTGTACTGAGTTAAGTTGTTTTTTCTTGCATAACCAAGTACCGTCATTAAAATTCTTCGAAAGTCTTCATCCATAATTCGACAATCATCCACAGTGATAATATCATGGTGCAGACCTTTTTTATGCATTCCCAAAGTAATAGACCCGTTTTTTTCCTCGTCACCAAAAGTAAATTCCATTTTGTTTCGGTACTCAAAAATCTTTGGACTGCTTTTGATTGGTAAAAATTCTTCGACCTTAATATTTTCCTGTTTAAAAAGACTTTGTATTTGTTCGTCTTTGATTTTCAGTTGTTCTTCATAGGCAATTGATTGCATAAAACAACCGCCACAACGACCAAAATGTTTACAGGTTTTTTCAGTCTCAATTGGAGATCTTTCTATAATATCTAATACCTTGCCTTGTCTTTTATTGCGTCTATTTTTCGTTACCCGAAGACGAATTTTTTGACCGGGCAGCACATTTTTAACCTCTACTTCTTCACCTTCAATAAAAACCTTGCTTTTTCCACCATACTGTAGCTCTTCCACTACTCCTTCGTATACCGTGCCTTTTTTCACATAGATTCCTCCTTTTCAAGTATATGAACCTCACAAATATGTCAAATTTCCGATATCTAATTATCTTGTTTCTCTAAATATCTAGTCGTATAAATTCCTGACATTATAATTATCTATTCATTTTGATTATATATGAAACCTGTATTAAATTTATTTTTGTATTCGATTATCTTTTAATTATATCATAATGTAATTTAATCATAAAAGAAGAGGCCCTCTGGCCTCTTCATCTATTGATTATTTTTTGGCTCTTAATACATACCCCGGAGCAGAGAATTCTTCAGTATCGGAAAATTCTTTGACAAGTTCTTCAGTTAGCTCCGTCAAACCTTCATTTACTTTTTTATTTTCTAAATCATCGGAACCTTTGATTAAGGTTTGCTTTCGTTTATCAAGAAATTTAGTCGCCCGTTCGGCGTTGATTTTTTCTGTGAATTCATCCCAGACAATGTCTTGAAATCCTGCTGTACTTAATGCTACTTCTAAATCATTTGGATGAATTTCATTAAAGTAGGACATTCCTCGTAGAACACTTATACTTTTAATAATTCTTAATCGTTTTGACCAGTAGGGATAGGATGATGAATCCACCGACCAAATGGGCATTTCTTCAGTAATTAAAAGATCTCCATCAGGCTTTAATATTCGGTAAAACTCCTTTAGAGCGCTTAAGGCCCTCATCGGAAATTGATCTACTGAAGATAGGGTATAATTACAAATAATTACGTCGATAGATTGATCTTCGATAAAGTCAAGACTACTAAGGTCTCCCCGTCGTAAGGAAAGATTGTTAAAATATTGTTGAAGCCTGCCTTCAATTTCTTCAAAATGACTATCATCAATATCAATTGAAATTAAATCTGTGGACCATTTATTATCCCGTACTTTCCGGGCAATGATATCTGTGGTGTTTCCCCAACTGGTTCCCCCTTCTAATACTTTCTTTCCATCCAAATCGATACCATCCCATAAAAATTTTTCTGCACTTTTAATTTTATACATACTATCATCCTCCACTTTCTTTAAGGTTTGATATTTGCATGGTTGTTCCTTCAATTTATAGGGTTTGTATTGGTATTTACCCAACTATAATAATTTCAAGCAAAAATTTTAATACCGTTCATTCACATAACTTTCAATAATTGAATGCTTTTTCCCATTTGAAAACACACCCTCTTCTTCCAAACGTTTAGCCAACCACTCGCTGTTGGAATGAAAGACTACTTTGGCATCCTCTAAAAAAACAATTTCAAAGAGCTTGTTTTTCAAATGCAAAGACTTAACTTTAATAAAATAGGCCTCCACATCTTCAAAATTTCTAAGCTCTAAAGCTTTCAAAGTGGTTTGATTTTTCTTATGATAAAAATAGTTGACTTGTTCTAAATGTTTTTTCATTTGATGAAAATGCTTCCCAAATCTTTGAATTTCTTTAGCTTTTAACTTGGAGTATTTCGCCATCATGTTATAATACTGATAATTAAATACCGCTTTATTAAAATTATCAACAATCTTAAAGGGTTCAAATTCTTGTTCTCTTATATAATAATATGTTTCCTCAATATACTCTTTTTTGCTGATATCACCATTTTTAAGCATGATAATTAAGCTTTCACGTTTTTCTCTGAATTTATCAAATATATTTTCTCCGTGGATATACTTCACGCTAAACACCCTTTACTTGTTTTCCATTGCCGAAATCAAAGACTCCTATAGGAGCCTTTATTTTTTCTTTAAGTGGATTTTTTTGCTGACCATGGAATAAGAAAGTAGCGGCACAATGATAAGTACCACATAATCATGCATAGAATAATTAATAGCATACAGCGTCATCAAAGCAACAAACCCACCGGCTAAAGTTATGGGAATACCACTGAAAGTTCCTGCGAAATCCGTAACATTAAATTTCGCCAATCGGTATGCTCCGCTCACTGCAAATAAAACAATAATAATAACACCGATAAATCCAAAGGTCTGCAGGCTATAACTCCATATTAAAATCGCCGGAGCCACCCCGAAAGAAATTAAATCGCTTAAGGAGTCCAACTGTTTTCCAATTTCGCTTTCCACATCCAACTTTCTTGCCAGTTGTCCATCAAACCGGTCCATAAAGGCGGCTAGAATGATCAAAATTGATGATAAGGTATAATCCTCTGAAAAGACACTTAAGATTGCCAGGATCCCCAGAGAAAGATTCCCAAAAGTAAGTACATTTGGCAAATGAGTCTTCATACTGCTTTCACCTCAAATCTCTCTTGTTCCTTTTCCTACTCTCTCACTATTTTACTCTATTTCCCCTTAAATTCCTAGTGAAAAGAAAAATTAAATTGAAAAGGCCTTGTTATCCTCGGCTTTAAGCTTCTTTTTTAGTGAATATCTGGTATAATATTAAAAGTACACATAATAATATTAGGAGGGTTTTATATGCCATTAGTAACAAGCAAGGAGTTATTTAAGCAGGCCTATGAAAAAGGCTATGCCATAGGGGCTTTCAATGTTAATAATATGGAAATAATCCAGGGAATTGTGTCAGCAGCAAAAGCAGAAAAGTCTCCAATCATTTTACAGGTTTCTGCAGGAGCTAGAAAGTATGCCAATCCCATTTACTTAAAAAAGTTGGTGGAAGCCGCTGTTGAAGACACCGAGCTACCAATTGTCCTTCATTTAGACCATGGAGAAGACTTTGAAATTTGTAAGCAGTGCATTGATGACGGATTTACTTCGGTAATGATCGATGCTTCTCATCTATCTTTTGAAGAAAACATTGCCTTAACCAAAAAAGTCGTAGATTATGCTCACCCTAGAGGTGTTGTGGTTGAGGCTGAGCTTGGAAAACTTGCCGGAGTTGAAGATAATATCTCCGTCGATATTAAAGACGCCACATATACTAACCCCGACGAAGCGAAAGAATTTGTGGAAAAAACCGGCGTGGATTCTTTAGCCATTGCTATCGGAACCAGTCATGGTGCCTATAAATTCAAAGGGAAGCCAAACTTGGATTTTGAACGGTTAAAAAGAATCTCTGAACTTTTACCGGAATTCCCCTTAGTGCTTCATGGAGCCAGTACTGTTCTTCCAGAACTTGTTAAAGCTTGCAATGAATACGGTGGCGACATCCCCGGAGCCCAAGGTGTTCCCGAGGAAATGATTAAAGAAGCATCAAAATACGGGGTATGCAAGGTCAATATCGATACGGATCTACGTCTTGCCATGACTGCATCAATCCGACAGAACTTGAAGGAAAAACCTGGAAACTTTGACCCGCGAAAATATCTCGGAGAGGGTCGATCAGCTGTAGAAAAAATGGTTAAGCATAAAATTAGCAATGTTTTGGGTAGCAGCAATCAAATATAATAAAAAAAAATCTTTAACAACAATTTCAAAGGAAAGTCACATTAAAATAAATTTGAATTGTAAATTCAAAAGGTCTCCGGAGTCTTCCGGGGACCTTTTGTTAACTGAAAACTTATTTTCGTATCAATATAGGATCAAAGTTTATATAATCACTAGATGCCAAAATATATTCCGTATCCAGTACCTTACCTATATAAGAAGCATTAAAAGATTCTTCCCCGTGTAAGTGTCCATAAACCACATAGTCTACTTTGAATTCCTCAAATACTTCTGTAAAAAGCGAGGGTTCTTTTTGGTCATTTGTTGGAGGGTAATGAAGCAGAACAATTAACTTTTGTTCCAGGTTTTCTTTTTTCTTTATTGCCGCATGCAAAGATCTCTTCAAGCGTTCATACTCCCGAAGATAAATCTTTTGGTCTTGATCCGTAAAAGATCGTTCATTGGGAGAAATCCAGCCACGGCTACCCGCAATAACTACATCCTTATACATAAACGCATTATTTTGAATGAAAAACAGAGTTTCATACCGATCGTTCATTTTACTAATCGAGCTCCACCAGTAATCATGATTCCCTCGAATAATAAACTTCTGTCCGGGAAGTCTGTCAATCCAGGCTAAATCAGCTTCCACTTCAGAAAACTTCATGGCCCAGGACAAATCCCCCGGAATCAATACTGCATCTTCTTCCGTGATTTTTTTTAGCCAATTTTTTTCAATTTGATTTTTATGATTAGCCCACTGATCCCCAAAAACATCCATGGGTTTAGATCCATCTCCACTTAAATGGAGATCCCCGATTGCATAAATGCTCATAATAACTCCTTTTTGTAAACTTTATAGTATTTTAAAATTAATCATAAGCCTGATAACGAGCCATAAAAGCCTCAATTTCCTTAGAAAGTTCCTTAAGGCCTGCCATCTCAACTTTATCCCACAATTTATTGAATCGTTCCTGGAATTTATCAGCTTCTTTTAAAAGTCCAGCAGATTCCAGACGATCAATATTATGAAGAATGTTTGATACGGTACTCGAACGAATTTCGAACATTTTTTGTGCTTGTCGAATTTCATGCCTTATTTGTGACATTTCTTGGTCCAATTTAAAAGCTGCATCGGCGGAATTTTTAAGTCGTAATTGGATTGGCTCTGGTATTTGTCGTTTATATTTGTATTTCAAACTATGTTCAATGGTTGCCCAGAAGTTCATAGCTAAAGTTCGAATTTGCAGTTCCGCCAAAATATTTTTATGGCCGAAGGCAGTTTGTATAGGATATTCGATAATCACATGATAACTTCGATAGCCGCTATCTTTATAATTGGTAATGTAATCTTTTACCCCCACAACTTTTAAATCTTTACCATCCCGCTCACTGATATAGTCCACTACAGTATAGATATCCTCTACAAATTGACACATTATCCTAACCCCTGCAATATCCTCAATTTCCTTGTCGATATTTTCTATATCCACTTCCAATCGTTTGGCTTTTTCTAAAATGCTAGAAATCTTTTTTACTCTTCCCGTGACAAATTCAATCGGAGAATACTCTCCCATTTTTGTAAGTTCATTACGAATACTTTTGAATTTAACTTTTAATTCTTCCACAGCGTTTTCATAGGGAATTAAAAAACGTTCCCAATCCATTGAATTCATTTCTCCACCCCATTATGTATGATCCGATATAAATTTGATAACTTCATTATTATATCATTATTCGAAAAAACTTTAAACTCTTAATCCCGTAAAGAAGACCGGAATTAAATCTCCGGCCTTATCTGTTCTTTTTTATGCTATTTATTGTGAAAACTGTTATTTCTGAATTAGTGATATGTTTTCTTTATTGTTTGCCCATATAAGCTGCAAGATCTAATATTCGACTAGAATATCCCCATTCATTGTCATACCAAGAGACTACTTTATAGAGGTTTTGGCCGACTTTCATCGTAGAAAGGGTATCTACAATGGATGAAAGCTCATTCTTTTTATAGTCAATAGATACTAACGGTTCATTGGAGACACCTAAAATACCTTTCATTTTTCCTTCAGAAGCCTTAGCAAACGCTTGGTTGATCTCTTCCACGCTAGGGTCTTTTTTCAGCTGAACCACAAGGTCTACTACGGAACCTACGGGTACCGGAACTCTCATGGCCATACCGTCCAATTTCCCTTTAAGTGATGGAATAACTTTCGTTACAGCTTTGGCTGCTCCCGTAGTGGTAGGTATAATGGATTCGTTAGCCGCTCTTGCTCTTCTTAAGTCTTTATGAGGAAGGTCTAAGATGTTTTGGTCATTTGTATAGGCATGAATGGTTGTCATCATCCCTTCTTCAATACCAAACTCATCTTCCAATACCTTTGCCACGGGAGCTAAACAATTGGTTGTGCAGGATGCATTAGAGACCACCTGGTGCTCTTTATTCAACATATCCTCATTAACTCCCATAACCACCGTTAAGTCTTCTCCGTCTTTAGCCGGCGCAGAAAGAATAACTCTTTTCGCCCCCGCTTCAATGTGTTTTAATGCCAATTCTTTTGTTAAAAATACTCCCGTGGATTCGATAACAATTTCAACCCCTAATTCTTTCCAAGGGATTTCTGCCGGGTCTCGATGGGCTGTAAACTTAATTTCCCTATCGCCGATAACTAAAGCACCTTCCTTTGCGGTTACCTTTTTTGGAAACTTTCCGTAAATTGAGTCATATTGAAAAATATGGCTGTGTTTTTCCGGACCGCTTGTACTGTTGATCGCAACCACTTCCACATCAAATTCCTTTTCTAAAGAAGCCTTTAATACCGCTTTCCCAATTCTTCCGAATCCGTTAATTCCTATCTTTGTTTTCATTAAATCTCCTCCTAAAAATATTTTTTAGAATCCCTTGTTATTATAATATACTTTATCAATTAATGCCATGCTAATCAAATGGTTTTCCTTACTAAAGAATAATATTATTAGTTTAGTCCATCTCTTTCAATTTTTTTCCTATTTTCAGTAAATCTCTTCCTTTTTTCATAATGTTTTTATCTTCATTGAGCGTTTTCAATAACTCTTTTAAACCGTCATACTTTTCCTCAGAATAAGGAAACCAGTTTACTTCCTTAGGATTTTTCCCTTTGTTGACCATGACGGAAGTTGCCAGCGAAAAGCTATAAAGTCCTTCTGGCCCATGGTACTTCCCAATTCCGCTGTGTTTCGTTCCCCCAAAAGGAAGATCAGGATTTCCCACGTTTTTTAACACATCATTGATCATTACATTTCCTGTTACCAGCTCATTTGCAATATTTTCCCCAAGCTTTACATCCTGTGTCCAAATACTGGCATTCAACCCGTAATCCGAATCATTAGCAAGGCGAATCCCCTCTTCCAATGTTTTAAAGGTCATAACCGGAAGCACAGGCCCAAATGTTTCTTCTGTCATAATCTCCATGTCATGAGTGACTTTGGTTAAGATCACAGGATGAATAAAATTCTTTTCAATTAATAACGGCGTCTCTAACCGTGCCCCCATTTTTATAGCATTATCAATTTGTTTTTGCACATGTAAAACTTGATCCGGTGTTGTCATAGCACCGATATCATCACTTTTACCTGAGCCGACATTCAGTTGCTTAACCCGGTTTTTCAGTTTAATTAAAAACTCATCTACGATAGCTTCCTGTACATAGAGTCGCTCCACAGAAATACAGACCTGACCGGTGTTAGCAAGTCCACCATATAAAGCTCCCTCAACCGCCCTTCCGATATTAGCATCCTCTAATACAATCATCGGATCTTTTCCTCCAAGTTCTAGCTCAACAGGAATCAAATGCTTTGAAGCTTGCTCCATTATTTTCTTTCCTGTGGATACACTGCCGGTAAAAAAGATTTTATCCGGTTTCGCCTCAATCAAAGCGGAAACCACATCTCTTCCTCCCTGTACTACTTCAACCACTCCTTGGGGCAGTCCTGCCTCAATCATAATTCGTTCAATCAGAGCACCGATGCTGGGAGTTTCATTGGAAGGTTTTACCACTACAGTATTTCCCGCAGCCAAAGCAGTAATTACAGGAATCATAGATAATTGAAAAGGAAAATTCCAGGGAGCAATGATCCCTATTACACCTAACGGCTGATAAGTGATATAGGACTTCCCCCCTTGGAAAGTCAAGGGGGTATCTCTTTTTTTCGACTTTAAAAATTCTTCAGTATTTTTTTCATAATACCGGATAAAATCCAAAGTGGGCAAAATATCACTCATCAAAGATTCCGTCAATACTTTACCTGTATCTTCAGAAATAATGGCGGCGTATTCATCCAAATTATCCATTATGTTAAACCTTATAGCTTTTAAATACTCCATACGTTTAAGAACTGATATTTTTTTCCAGTTTTCAAAGCTTCTTCGACTGTTGATTACAGCCTTTGTCACCTCTTCAGGATGACTTCGTTGAAATTCATCTATGACATCCCCGGTGACAGGATTTATCGCTTGTAATGTTTCCATAGTTTTCCTCCTCTATAATAGTCTCTATTATATCAATACCACGAAAATCAAATCTATAACAAAATAGTAGGCTCTGCTTTAAATTACAAAAATAGGGGTTACCCCCTATTTTTGTATTCTAATACAATACAGTCTCTTACTCCTATTTTACCTCTTGAATTTTAAACGGGTTTAAAAATTCAGGGATAGTTTCCTTCGTTCCGTTAATGGCTACCACAAAACTAACATTGTATTTCAGTTCTAAATCCATCATCTTATCAAAAAGCTTCTCCAGCTGATCCGTATCTTTTCCGGTGATTTTATACAAATTGTCAATAAATATTCGTTCAATATCATAATTTGAAGCCACAACACCGCTAATAAAGCCTACAAACTGTTCTTCCGTTTGGATTTGATAATCCCTGACACCGATAAAACGTATTCGATAATCCACCTGGAACATATTACTGTTGTCAAAGTCGATAAATATGTTGTGGCCTTTACTGGTTTCTAAAGATTGATTAGCCAGAGCCACCATTTTTTTTGTTTTACCACTGCCCTGTTCTCCTAAGATTATTTCATTCATATGAATACCTCCTTAGTTTAGTATATAGCTTTCTTAAAATTGTACTTCTCCTACTACTGTATAGTATTCGATATTTTCTGAAATTTCTCCTGCTAAAAACAAAAATAAATTAAAATTTATTTTTGTTTTTTCATTTCCTTTTCATAGGCTCTGCCACCAAGATAGTGAAACAGGTCTCCTTGAACAAGTCCTCTGTCTTCCATGTTGTTTTCAATATTATCCCGGATTTTCCACCAGCTTTGATTCCAGTTGACAAATAAGGAGTTTTCTCTAGGAGCTCTCCCTAAAAGTCTTTGTACCACAATTTCAGGATCAAGATACCGCAAAAAAACAATTACTTTTTCCTGATACTCCTCCGCACTGCATATTTTAAATTCTCCTTTTTTGTACTGCTCACCCATTATTGTATTATCCATTACATACAGGGCATGGAGTTTCACCTGTTCTACCTTTAAAGCAGAAAGAACTTTAGCATTTTCGATAACATCCCGGTCATCATCCCAAGGAAGATTTAAAATTAAATGAACGCAAACTTCAAAACCGTATCTCTTGATCCTCATAATCCCATCAATAAACTCCGCCAGTCCATGCCCCCGTTGAATCTTATCCAACGACTTATAATTTACGGTTTGGAGTCCTAACTCTAAGGTGATTTCAATTGCATGTTCCTTTTTCACCTCTGCCAAAAAAGCCAACTGTTCCTCGGTAATACAGTCCGGTCGAGTAGAAATATCGATTTCCACCACATCGGCAATAATAGCACTGTGAATATACTCTTTGAAAGTATCTAAAGGCATGTAGGTATTGGTGTAATTTTGAAAATAAGCAATGTACTTATTGGCATTGTAACGTTTTTTAATCATTACTTTACGCTCTTCCAACTGTTTTTGAATATCTATGCTGGGGGAACTGCTAAAGCCTGTACCCACGTCAGCACAGAAAGTGCATCCACCTAAATTATCCTGGTTTCTATTCGGACAGGTTAGGGGTAAATTGATAGAGAGTTTATAAACCTTTTCGCCGTACTTTTCCTGTAAATAAGTCGAGTATTTTCGAAAAACGCTCATTCGTTACCCTCTTTCTATGTTAAATTATCTGTAGGTATAATTCTAACTTCAAGATCATAGTGGACCTTGCGTTTTATTTTTTTAGCCATGGTGCTTGCATGATCTTCTTCTTTGGAACCCCCCAGGATTACTGTGGAAATTATCTTTTTATTTAGAAAATCCACTAATGCTTTTACCACATCTTCCGACCGAAGGACTGTCATATGGGCTCCATAGTTCTTCGATATCTCAAATAGATATTCCAAAGCTTCTGCCGCTTGATCGGCTCCCTCATATTGTTTCCCCAACAAGCTCCACCCATCGGGAGATACATTAACCACATACAGCTCATCATCGCTGCCGGCTAATCGCGCGCCTTCTTTTATAAGACGTTCACAGGTTTTTTGTCGGGTAACACATACTAGCACATCCTTCGTTGTCACGTCTTCTCCTCCTTTGATACAGTCTATGTTTACAGCTAATATTTTCTTCACTTTTATTTTATCACAGAAAGCAGAAGAAAAGAACCGACTCCATGGCCGGCGCTAAAATTTACATACTCTTTTTAATCGCCTCAATTGAGGCGGATTTGATATACTCCTCCACCTGTAAACTGATTGACCATTTACTAGCATATTTTGAGGATACGTCTTTAATATCGATCTTAATACTACTAGATCCCGCATTTTTCAAAAGTACTTTTAACTCTTCAACTGAAGAGGCTCCCATCCACACCGATAACTTGGCCTCTGGGTCCTACCTGTTTTTCGGCTAGAAAACTATCAAATCCTGCCCCGCTTCCAAGATCGACTACAGTCTCCCCTCCTTTGATCTCCGCAATCGGTTGTGGATTCCCGCAAACCAGTCCTATATTGGCTCCTTTGGGGCTGTTTAGGATGTCTTCCGATGAATACCCTACACTGTTTGATACTTTATCCGTATCCCTGCTAGCGCCACCGCAGCAGCCTCGATCAACGTTATTGCCCTTCGCTATTTTTCCGTAACTTTCTCGAACAGCCTTTCTCATATCTTTTCCTTTATGATCTTCCATAATCGAACCTCCTTCATACGAATGCCATAATGTTGCTGTTATTTTGCATGCTGTATGCTTTATATAAAAATATTATCATAAAAATGAATTTATCACTAGCACCTAGGATCTTTTGATATATGCATCTCTATGTCTGAAACAATCATTTTTTTAAAAAAAAGAACCAAGAGTTTACTCTTGGTTCTTTCTTACTTACATAAAAATATTCATTTTTGGTGGTTATTGATATATAATTAATTCTCTACTTAATTAAATTCCAAGTATTGAATTATGGTAACCAACTTTCAATCAAGTCTCTGTTGTTTTCCATCCAGTCACGAGCTATCTCTAACTCGTCCATATCATCTTGATGCTCTTCCATAGCTCCCATCAGATCACCTAATTGGTCACTATCCATATAGAAGTTTTCCAGGAATTCTGCAACTTCCGGCATATCTTCGGCTAAATCTTGTCTTGCAATAGTATGAATGTTTTCAACCGCACCATAAACGCCTTCGGGGTCCTCTAAAAATTTCAGATCCCACTCTGCAAATTTCCAATGTGGTTCCCATCCGGTAACAACTACCCATTCTTCATTCTCAATCGCTTCACTGAGTGTCGCCGCCATAACAGGTCCGGAAGATTCAATTAAGGTAAAATCTAATCCATATGTGTCAATAGCATTTCCGGTTGCCGTCATGATCCCTGCGCCCGGTCCGATTCCAATGATCTCTCCATCGAAGTTATCGGCAACTTCATTCATTTCTTCAATGCTGTCAATATCAACATATGAAGGTACTACTAAACCGATTCGAGCTCCCTCGAAATTGTATCCAAGGTCCGCAACATCATCACCAAACTCACCCATATACTCATCATGAGTAATCGGCAACCATGCGTCTACAAATGCATCATAGTCTCCTGTTGCTAATGAAGAGAAGATCGGCCCGACATCGGCCATTGTGGAGCTGACTTCATAACCCATTTCTTCTTCCAAAATTGCATGAACCAAGTAGTTCATGGCTACACCTTCAGCCCAGTTAACATATCCAAGTTGAACGCTCTCGCCGTCAGGGCTTTCATCGCATGCAGTAAAAACAAACATGGACAACGCTAAAACAGCTACTAAAGTAAAAATCGTAATTTTCTTTTTCATAACTCACATTCCTCCTATTTTTTTAATGATTTATTTTGAACTGGAATCTCCAAGAGCTTGGGTGACCCGGTCTAAGATCATGGCCAGAATTACCACCGCAAGACCCCCTTCAAATCCTTGTCCAATACGTAAGTTTTGTATCCCTGAATATACAGGGCCTCCTAATCCTTGTGCTCCGATCATAGCCGAAATAACCACCATGGAAAGAGCCAGCATTATGGTCTGATTCACTCCTGCCAGGATAGTCGGTAGAGCAATCGGCAATTGAATCTTAAATAGCATTTGCTTCGGTGTAGATCCAAAAGATCTTCCCGCTTCTTCAACGTTAACGGGTACTTGGCGGATCCCAAGATTTGTCAGCCTTACCACCGGGGGCATTGAGAATATAATCGTCGCCACCGCTCCCGGAACTTTACCAAGTCCGAAAAAGAATACCGCCGGTATTAAATACACAAAGGCCGGCATGGTTTGCATAAAATCCAGAATTGGTCGTATGATATTATCCGCTTTATGACTTCTGGAAGCAACGATCCCTAACGGGATTCCAATAATTAAGGCGATTAAGGATGAAACCAATACTAATGATAAGGTTTCCACTGCATTGATCCAAAGCCCCATGGCATCAATCAATACAAGTCCTACCAAAGTGAAGATCCCAATGCCTTTCCCTGCTGCTTTCCATGCCAAAAGGGCTAAAACCACTATGGTAACAAGAGTGGGAGCGAACCCGATTATAAACTCAAAACTACTGATTAACGTATCCAATATCCAACTGATCCCATCAAACACCGGACCGAGGTTATCTCTTAAAAATCGTACAAGGGTATCAAATAAATCACCTATTGGGAAATTAAACATCGTTGTTACCTCCTTCACCCATGATACCTGAAATTACAGCAACACGGACAATAATTCCGAGGAAACGATCCTCTTCATCCACTACTGCGATCGGGTATTTAGCGTCCGTGGCCCTGGGAAGCAAATCAATAATCAGTTCATCCGGACCAGCTGTGGGGTAGTCTTGATGAATCACAGACTCGAGAGACTTTTCTCCCTTATCAGCAAGTTTCATGGCATCCTCAATATCTACGATTCCTTTTAGTTTTCTGGATTTGTCCACTACAAAGATACTGGATATATTCATGTTTTTCATTTTCCGCACAGCGGATTTTGGACCATCTTTAGTTTCAACCACCGCATCGGCTTTACGCATGATAGACTCCGCTTTGATGACTTTTGATCGGTCGACGTTTTCTACAAAGTCTCGAACATAATCATTAGCAGGTTCTGTTAATATTCCTTCCGGCGTGCCGACTTGAACCACTTCCCCATCTTTCATAACTGCGATTCGGTCCCCGATTTTTAAGGCCTCATCCAAATCATGAGTAATAAAAATAATGGTTTTTTGCATTTTTTCCTGTAATTGTAACAATTCATCCTGCATGTCTTTACGAATTAAGGGATCAAGGGCGGAAAAGGCCTCGTCCATTAAAAGAATTTCCGGATCCGTGGCCAATGCTCTTGCAAGGCCAACCCGTTGCTGCATACCTCCACTTAGCTGATCTGGTTTGCTTTCTTCGTAACCTTTCAGTCCAACCAGCTCGAGGGCTTCATAGGCTTTCTCTCTTCGTTTTTCAGGGTCTACTCCTTGAACCTCTAAGCCGTATTCTACGTTGGCACAAACAGTTCTGTGGGGAAATAACCCGAAATTCTGGAACACCATTCCCATTTTCTTTCGACGAATTTCCCGCAACTCTTCGGGGTCAATCTTTGTAATCTCATTACCATCAACATAAACTTCTCCGAATGAAGGTTCAATGAGTCGATTCAAACAACGGATCAAGGTGGATTTACCACTCCCCGAAAGTCCCATAACCACAAAAGTTTCTCCCTTTTCAACGGCCAAAGAAGCATTGTTTACCCCGATGGTATTTCCGGTTTTTTCTAATATCTCATCCTTAGACATTCCTTCCTTTGACAACTCTAACGCTTTCTTTGGATTAGGCCCAAAGATTTTATATAGATTTTTCACTTCTACATGAGCCATATACATCCTCCTTCAATATTTAATTTTTATTGATAATCATTAAAAACCCGGGCGCACGCTCTAATTTATTCTAGAGAGTTAACAAGAATAATATAATTGCAAAAATACTTCTTATGCCCTTAGACCTATGCGCAACATGATTACGATTATAACATACTGTATATAAAAATCAATTTACTGAGCATATAAGTAAAATTCAGAATGCTTTGTTTTTTTAAAAACAGTTGCCATTACTTACTTTCAGTCTTTCAACATAATTAATATTTTTTTATATAACATTTTTTATGTTGATATTGAACTCATTATTAATTCTATAAATATATATATCCTATTCAAGCGTACTTAAACATTTAATTACAGAGACTTCATTTGCTGTTTAAAAGCTTGAAAAACGGCAAAATATTAATAACAAATGTAAAGCAATGATCATCTCAAACCTTAGGAGGTTGATTATGAATCCATATCTGGAATGGAACCTATCCCACATTGTTTTTTACGGAATTACCATACTTTGGCTTATGGAGTTAATCGTGTTTCCATCGAAACACCATGGTGAGGATTTTCAAGAAAAACGAACCTTTTACCTAATTCTTATAAACATTATTTCAAATATATTTATTACGCTTTTACTAACCTACTACGGAACCTTTCAAATCCAGGAATATCCATGGAGTATGATGCGATACCTTGGACTGTCTTTTTACCTTGGCGGGATTATCCTTCGCTACACTTCCACTATACTGTTGGGAAAATACTATAGTCGGGATATTCATGTTGAAAAAAACCAAGTGCTCGTCAGTCATGGTCCTTACCGACTTTTAAGGCATCCTTTATGCTTAGGTCTCTTTCTATTGGTCCTCGGCGTACCGACCTTTTTCCAGAATCCTGTGGCAATGGCCTTTGCGTTTTTTTCCATGGGTCGTGTGCTGAATCAACGAATGGAACTGAAAGAGAAAAATATGGAAAAAATTCTTGGTGATACCTATAAGGAATGGAAAAAAAGCCGTTACCGCTTTATTCCATATATTTATTAAATCAATGTAGAATAATTACAATATGATCCTACTATTTATTCCGATGTTGTGGTAATCTATAGATAGTTAACCGATATAATCTTAGTTTTTTTTCTGATTGATCGAGTTTATACATATTAACTAATTAAAAGGAGAGAAAATAATGCCCTATTACATTGCTTACTTAGAAACCCTTGACAAAGAAAAAGATGCAGTAGTTCTTGACGAACATAAAGCCTATCTTCAGAAATATTTAGCTGAAGGCAAAATTTATGCTAAAGGTCCTTTTTTAGACCATAGCGGTGGTATTATTATATATAAGACAAAAGACGAAAAAGAAGCCTATGAAATTGCCATAAAGGACCCGGTTATTCTAAAGGGTTCCCGAAAAATGATATTTAAAGCATGGAAAAGCACCTTACCGGAGTAAGGTGCTTTTATAAACTCTAATTTTCAATTTTCTCTATATTTTCCCGAGCTTTTTCCACCTGGGACCTTTGCCGAGATAATATTTCTCCTGCTTTTGAATCCACCGAACGAATATGTAAATCCCGCTGAGGAAAGGGAATTTCAATACCCTCTTCCTGAAAAGCTTTAAAAAGCATAAACCTTGTAGACGATTTAATCTTCATTTCGTTTTGAGGATTTATAATCCAGATCAGTAATACAAAATCCAAAGAGGATTCTCCATATTCCAAAAATCCTACTGCAGGTTCCGGATCCTTTAGCACTTCAGGAAATTCTACTGCAACCAGATCTGCCACCCGTAACGCCACATCTCGAACATGGAACACATCCGAGCTGTAAGACACCCCGAAATTCACACGCAGCCTAAGTCTAGGGTCTTCTGCAGAGCGGTTCATTACTTTATCCTCTAGAAAAAAAGAGTTCGGGATAATAATGTGTTCGTTATCCAACGTTTTTACTATGGTGGCCCGCATTTTAATTTGCACTACATCCCCGATGATTTCTTCAATCAACACCCGATCTCCAACTTTAATCGGCCGTTCAAATAATATAATCAGGCCGGAGATAAAATTAGAAGCGATGTTTTGCATCCCAAAACCGATACCTACTCCAACGATACTGGCAAATACAGTCAGCGTACTAAGGTTAATTCCCAAAGTGGACAGACTGATAAAAACGGCTAGGAACATAATCAGATAATGAAAAACACTGTTTAACGTAAATCTCGTTCCTTTCTCTAACTGATACTTCTCATAAACATTTCTGAGAATATATCGTTTAAATATCATAGAAAAGCGGTATGCGAATATTACAATAAATAAGGCCATAAAAATTAAGAAAAGTGAGATTCCAGAACCTCCGATTTCAAATAACTGATCAAATAACCAGGCTCTTTCTCCAAAATAAATTGGAATAATAATAATAATTGCAAAAAATGCCAAAGCGTTCAGAAGCGAATTAATGATGTTCACAAATTCTTTTTTTTGATGAAAAACCATTTCTATAAGTTTTACTAATAGCCATTTACTAAAATATATTGCTGTGACAGAACCGACGATCACTAAAAAATCCCATAAAAAATTTAGAGTATCCTCAATAATTATCGGTTCTTCAATGGTTGTTGTGAGAAATGACTTCATCGTAGGTCCTCCTTTTTTGTTTTTCGCTGTCGATATTTTTTCATTTTTTCTTCGTCTTTTTTCTCTAATCCTCTTTCTCCGGCTAAGGATTCTATGTGATGGGTAAATTCATGAAGCAAGGTGTCTTTTAGTTTTTTTCTAAGAATTCCTATAGATGCCTTTGGATACATTTTTTTAAAAGACCCGTAATATATCAGGATTTTTCGACCCATAACATTCCTGTGATATTCTCCCATTATATATAGATTCCCGGAACCATTACTTTCACGGTGTTTTTTTTCTTCAGGAATTAAGATGATTCCCCCATGTAATTCCCGATAAAAAGCTTCGGGAACCTCCTCGGCAATTTCGTCCAGCAATTCCCGTATCTCATCAAAGGATGGAAATTCAGTCATCTTCCACCTCCTCCTCTCTTTTATTATCACGTTACCATGTAACTTTAAATATGTATACCCAAACTTGATCAAGTCAAAAGAAAATATGCTAGGGGAGTGTACTGCCCCCCGAAGTTAGACTTTACAAGCTAACTTTTGGGGTCAGTATAGAGATTAATTTCACCGATACACTTTTAAAGTGCAAGTTTAATCCTCCTGAATATTTTTTGGCAAACTCCATTCAATAGCTTTAATACCCTCTTTGATTAAAATTTCATTGGTTTTAGAAAATATCCTGCTTCCAAAAAATCCTTTTCTTGCAGAGAATGGACTAGGGTGAGAAGACTCCAGCACATAATGCCAAGGACTGCTAATCAAGTCTTTTTTCTGTTGAGCATTGCGTCCCCATAATATAAAAACCACCGGGATTTTCCGTTTATTTAACAAGGTGATAATAGCGTCTGTAAAATGTTCCCACCCCCTGTTTTTGTGAGAATTAGGTTCCCCTTCTCTAACTGTTAGTACCGTATTTAGTAACAGCACCCCTTCTTCAGCCCATTTTTTTAAGCATCCATGATTCGGCAAGGGAGTCCCCTGGTCTGCCTGTAACTCCTTGTAAATATTTTGCAAACTGGGGGGAACCTTGATACCCGGTCTTACGGAAAAGCTTAATCCATGGGCCTGACCTTCCCCATGATAGGGGTCCTGACCTAAAATAACCACTTTGGTTTTTTGATAAGGGGTTAAATGAAGAGCATTATAAATATCCTCTTTTGGAGGATACACCCGATGATCTATATACTCTTTTTTAAGAAATTCCTTCAACGTTAAAAAATAATTTTGTCTAAATTCCTGTTTTAATAAGTCTTTCCAATCATTTGTTAATTTACACATAGAAAAGATCCTCCCACTAATTATAATAATTTTCTAAAATTCAACTTTTGTCTCTATTATTTTACATCTGCTATTTTTGAACTATATTTTTTATTGTATCATAATCAAGCACTTGAAATAAGAAAACAAAATATTGATTCCTCTCTGAAATCTTTGAGACAATCTTTTGTTTCCCATTTCTTTATGCGGGTATATCTGTACTATATTTTAATGCATGATTACAGTATTACCATTCCCTTAGAGAGGAGACTGAAATATGAGTAGGATACCCATGAAGGAGCTGGAACAAAAAACCCTGCAAGTACTAACAGAAAGGGGCGTCAAATTAGTCGATATTGCGGATTTGGTATTATACCTTCAAAAACCTTACCAAAAGAACTTAACCCTAGAGATTTGCTTGAAAAATGTTAAAGCGGTTCTCGAAAAAAGAGAAGTAGCTCACGCAATTTTGACCGGTGTAGCCCTTGATCAATTAGCAGAAGAAAAGAAGCTCCCCGAGCCCTTACAATCCATTGTCGAAAGCGACGACGGCTTGTATGGAATTGATGAAATTCTTCCTCTTTCTATTGTTAACCTTTACGGCACTATCGGTCTTACCAGTTATGGTTATTTAGATAAAGAGAAGGTTGGAATCATCAAAGAACTTGATACGATAAAAGAAGGGAAAGTCCATACCTTTATGGATGATTTAATCGCTGCAATTGCTGCAGCTGCAGCTAGCCGAATAGCTCATGACCAAGAATAAGCCCGACTTAGATCGGACTTATAGATTATCTAAAAAAGAGCCCCTCCGCAATTCTACCGAAGGGCTCTTTTTATTACTTGTATTATTTCTAATCATAAATACGAATAGTCATCATCCGTCTTCCAAAGCGAAGAGCTTCTGTTCTGCTTTCATAAGCCAGGTCAATTTTATTGCCTTTTATAGCTCCTCCGGTATCGGCGGCAACACCGTATCCGTATCCGGGTACATAGATTTTTGTCCCCAAAGGGATAACCCTGGGATCTACAGCAATAATACCATGTCTTAATCTGGCGCCTGTAGCGGTGATATTTCCGACACCAGGATCTTGAGAAGTATAAGCGGTGGCTTCCACCCTTAGACTTCGAGTAGCCTCACTACCACCACGACTAATGACCGGGGCAGGTTTGGGAGCTTTTGTGCCGACTTTCACCACTCGATTAACGGGTTCTTTTATTATTTCTTCCGAAAGCACCTCACGTTCCACTTCTTCACCATCTTCATAGGTGATTTCAATTTTTCTTTCTTTTACTCCTTTTTTACCTTCTCGCTCTACACGGGTTTTCCCTTTTTCCAAGTTTCCGTCATTTTGACGTAGGGTTTTGAAATCCAATTCTTCAGATTCTGTGATTATTTCTTTTTCAACTCGAATGATCTCTATAGTCATATCTTCCATAATGGTTTCTTCCATATCATAATTAATTAAATCCTCTTCTTCCAGTTCCACATCCGCTTCCGTTAATACTTCTTCAACGGTTTCTTTTATGGTGTTTAATGCGATAACTTCTCCATCTACTAGGATTTCACAGGAAATTGCCCGGATAATGTCGATCTTCATACCCTCTTCTAAAAAAGTGTCCATTGATGGGCTAACCTTATCATCCGGTCTTATGAGGATTCTCGCCTCTACTAAGGCATCTTCTACGGTCATTCCCGGTGTTAATAAAGAATATGTCTCATCCTCATCATTGATTTCAACATTTTGTGCCCGGTTAATTTGAATAATCATTTCATCTTCCACTAAAGAATTTAGACTCGGCGATATATGGTCTTCCTCAATGTAGTTTACTTCAGCTTCCGCTAATACTTCTGCTACAGTTTCTTTATGGGTTTGTACCTCTTGGCTCTTATTACCGTCTTCAATAAAAACCTGATTTCTAGTTGAAATGTATCCTACTGCTGTGATCGATAATATTAGTACGGCTAGTCCTACCAGCAGTAGCTTACGTTTATGTGCCTGTAACTGTTCTTTGCTCAATATTTTTTTCATTTTACAACCTCCTTGGTCGGTTCGAATGCCACCTACCCCTTTGGTTATGAATATTTCCTGTCATTTCTTTTAATTCGCGGGGTAAAACTTTCATACATTCTACCATTGTTTCTAAAAATATGCTACCAAAATTTTGCTTTTTTTCAGTAATAATTTTTTAGCTTTTAGCAAGTTCTATTTCCAAGGTTTTCATAATATGCTTTTTTTCATAAAAATATATTATTGATATCTTTTCCACTTTTTTTCAGAGTATAACATGGTTCTATCCTATCCTTGATCTCAATCTTAAGAGATATTTGAGCGAAACTGATTAATATCGACTAAACTTCTTGAAAAACATCACTACTTAAACTCTTTTTAATTGATCTTTATACAAAAGCACCTATCAGAAATTTCAAACCTGAAAGGTGCCTTTGAGGAACATTCATTTTTTATTGTTTTCTTATATTTTCTCCCAAAACATGTACATTAAAATTGATATATTTTTTTGTACTTATCCTCAAGATAGGATAAATACGGCTTTACGGATAGACCTTCTCCAGTAATTTCTTTAATCAATTCCTCTGCAGTTCTAAGATTTCCCCGTTGATGTACTTTTTCAATCATCCATCCTTTTATTGGAGCGAAATTGTGGTTTTCGATGAGGGTAGTAAAGTCCGTCAAGTCCTTTTTCAAAGCCTCGGTTAATTGAAGAGAATAAAGATTTCCCAAAGCATAGGTTGGAAAATAACCAAACATTCCCCCGGCCCAGTGCACATCTTGTAGCACGCCTTCCCGATTATCCTTTGGTTCAATTCCTATAACCTCTTTCATCTTTTCATTCCAGAGTTTCGGTAAATCTTTCACGGATATCTTACCATCAATCAAATCTTTTTCCAGTTCATAGCGTAGAATGATATGAAGACTGTAGGTTAGCTCATCGGCTTCCACACGAATCATGGAAGGCTCCACAATATTAATGTAGTCTACCATTTCTTCAAGCGTTAATTTATCGATCTCATCTTGAAAAAGTTCTGTAAATTCCGGAAGTAATCCCTTCCAAAAAGCTTCACTTCTTCCTACTACATTTTCCCAAAAACGGGATTGGGACTCATGCATTCCCGTAGAGGCCGCGGAACCTACTGAGGTCTTAAACAACTCTAAGGGGATATTTTGTTCATACATCCCATGACCTCCCTCATGAATAGTTCCAAACAATGCAGTTTTAAAGAAATCCTCCTGATAACGGGTGGTTACACGAACATCTTTAGGATTTAGACCAATAGTAAAGGGATGCACACTCTCATCCAACCGGCCGCATTCAAAGTCATAGCCGATTTTCTCTAGGATTTTTTCACTTAAAATCTTTTGCTTCTCCACTGAAAGATTTACTGATTCTAATCGTTTGTTCAGAGTTTTAGAGGAGTTCTTAATCTTATCTAAAATTCCTTGTATTCCTCTTTTTAGTTCTCCGAAGGTAGTGTCCAACTTTTCTACCGTCATACCTTCTTCAAATCGATCAATCAGTGCATTATATGGATGACCTTCATAACCCAGCAATTTTGCCATTCGTTGATTGAAATCCACGATTTTTTCTAAGTAAGGCTGGAAAGTTTCAAAATCATTATCTTCTTTAGCTTTTTCCCAGATATTTTGAGCCTTAGACGTTAAAACAACATAATCACGGTACTGATCTTCGGGAATTTTTCGGAACTTATCCAAGTGCTTAATATCTTTTTTGATACTCCTTTGATATTTTTCCGGCAATTTGTTAAAGTGCTCTTCCTCAGAAAGCTCCGTCAGAATATTTTGCATTTCTGGAGACACCGACATTTTAAAAGCTTCTGTGGATAGGGTTCCAAGAGCCTCCGAGCGCATACTTTTTCCCTGTTTCGGGGCATAGGTCGCCATATCCCAATGAGCAAGACCAGCCATTTCCCTGTAATGCTGGATTTTACTTAATAGTCCAATGTAATAATTTAATAAGTCTTCGTGTGTTTTTTGTTCATTCATTTGAATGCTCCTTCCACATAAATATATTTTTTCATATAATTATTTTAATTATATCACAAAATTCTGTATTTATAAGTTTCTTTTTATTAAAAACAAAAACCATGAAATTCATCAATTTAAAACTATGATGAACTTCTTGGTTTTTTATTATATTAATCGAAAGCTCTTTCACTCCTGTGACTTCGTCTCAAGCATATCTGCTGCTTTATAAGAACTTCTTACCAAAGGATCCGAGGCCACAAAGGAAAACCCTAAACTTTCCCCTTTATCTTTATATGCTTTAAAAGCTTCAGGGGTAATGTATTCTTCCACGGGATAGTGTTCCTTGCTCGGGGCTAAGTACTGCCCTATCGTTAAAAAATCACACTGATATTCTCGCAAGTCCTTCATTACTTGATGGACCTCCTCCGTAGCCTCTCCAATTCCTACCATAATTCCTGACTTCGTAAAAATAGAAGAATCTAGTTTTTTCACATTCTTTAATACCTCCAAGGACTGATTGTAATGCGCTTGAGGTCGAATTTTATCATACATTCTCGGAATCGTTTCTATATTATGGTTAATAATATCGGGTTTGGCATCGGTAACTTTTTTCAGTGCTTTAAAATCTCCTTGAAAATCCGGAATTAATACCTCAATGGCAATTTCCTTATCTACAGCCCGTATAGCATTAATAACCTTAGAAAAATGCCCTGCTCCCCCATCTGTTAAATCATCTCGGGTAACCGAGGTAACCACAACATGTTTTAATCCAAGCTCCCGGGTTGCTTTTGCAACATTTTCCGGTTCTTTTGGATCTACCGGTTCCAGAGCTTCATGAGATACATTACAAAACCGACAGTTTCTTGAACATTGGGTTCCTAGGATCATAAAAGTAGCGGTTTTATTACTGAAACATTCTATTCGATTAGGACAATTAGCCTCCTGACATACCGTATTAAGCGAAAGATCCCGAAGCATCCGTTTTACTGCTTCCTCTTTCTGCAAATCCTCCATATTCACCCGTAGCCATCGGGGTTTACGTTTTATCTCCATAATCTCACCTCTCCTATAAATTAAACTCCTCCAACGTTACTTCTATTATACTTTGATAGCCAAATATCTCCGAAAAAACTTCCGCGACCCGTTGGTTCATGCGATTAAAATCCTGGGGCTTCTCTAGTAGTTTTTCTAAAGTAGTTACTCCTTTTTCTCGAATCCCACAGGGAATAATATATTGAAAATGATCTAAGTTCGTATTTACGTTAAAGGCAAAACCGTGCATCGTTACACCTTTCTTTACAGCTAAGCCGATGGCTGTAATTTTTTCATTTCCTACCCAAACACCGATTTCTTTTGAAGAACCCCATGCTTTCAAGTCAAAATCCTTTAAGATTCTGACAAAAACCTCTTCCAGCTTTTCCACAAAAGTACGTACTTTTGTTTTATTTTCAATTAAATTAACGATGGGATATCCCACAATCTGCCCTTCTCCATGATAGGTAACATCACCGCCTCGATTGGTTTCATAACGCTGAATACCTTGATGAGCTAATTCTATTTCTGAAGCTACTACATTTTCTGCAGAAGCGCTTTTGCCCAGAGTTATTACCGCAGGGTGCTCTACTAGAATTAAAGTATCATTAATTTCTCCATTCTGTCTCTTTTCCAGTAATTGAAACTGAATTTCTAAGGCTTTTTCATAATCACATTTGCCTAAATGTAGAAGGTTTAAGATTTTTTTCATGTCGTACCTCCTGTATAATTTTAATCATTGTTAAATCTTACGAGTTACTATTAATTACAAAATTCAGTATATCATAATGAAGTTCGAATTTCTTGTAGAAATTGTATTGTTGATAAAAAAGAGTTATCTCCCTATAGAGAAAACTCTGCTTTTATACATTTCCCGATAATTTTCAATTCATTGTTTTGCTTAGCTATAGCACTTTCCTTGTCTAATCCTTGAATTAATGAAACTTTCCCGCCACCTTCCTTTCGAAGCTTTCGAATCGTTCGTCCTTTTTCCACATTGATTAGGTAAAAAGCACCATTTTCAATTTCCTGGGTATCTAGTACAGTGACCACATCTCCTTTTTTAATCCGAAATCCTTGCAAGGAATTATCCGTTACCTCAATAAAAAACAGTTTATCAGGGTGGTATCCTTCTACTTTATTTCCAATGAGAGGAAGGGATTTTTCCGCCACCACCTTTTTATTATCCATACGCTGTACCGGATAGGTTTTTACTAGGTTGCCCAAGGCTTTTTGCCATGCTCCCGTGGGTTTTAGATCATAATTTTGCAGTTTCTCTTTAGCTGTTACTTTTTGTTTGAACGATTTATTCCCGGATTCCTCTTGTAAAGTCTTTTCAGGCATACTCATAAAATCCATAGTTTTCCCTAGTTTTGTTAGTATTTTTTCCGCAACATCCTCTTTGATAACTTTTTTACCAGATTCAATATCCCGAAGATAGTTTTCGGATATTCCACATTTCTTTGCCAAGGCTTTCTCCGATAAATTGGCTTGTACCCTTGCTATTTTAATTTGTTCAGCTAGCCGATTCATATTATCACCTCATTTTTATGTCTTATACATATTTTATCACGATCACTTACCTTTCTCCAGAGCCTATTACATCATATTTTTTAGTATTACTTCGCAATGAACCTCAACTACTACTTTCGAATCCGTACCGAATCCGTTATAATATACTAAAGATCCTTCTGAAATAAATGTTCTACAAAATATTTATTCGAAGCTGTCTACATACTCCAGCGTTGTATTTCATAATACAAAATCTGAGGTTTGAGTGTCGGGACCTTGTAGGAGGTAGAATATGAGTAGTTTTCATTGGTTACAGGATTTAGTAAATTACTTGGAAAAACATTATAAAAGGACTCTTTACACCCATGAATCCATAATAAACTATAATTTTGACTCTTATATTGAGCAACGACAGAGCCCGAGTTTTTCTCAGAAGCTACTTTACATTTTATCCGAAAAAGACCTTGATGATCCGGAAGTGTATAAAGGTGCGGGCATCGACCGAAAACATTTTTCAAAAATACGGTCAAACCCTTCTTATCAACCGAAGAAAAAAACCGCCTTTGCCCTATGTCTTTCTCTCCGGTTAGATCTTAGTGAAGCGGAGACACTTTTACGCTCGGCAGGTTATTCATTTTCTAGCAGCCAGACCTTGGACCTTGTTGTTCAATACTGTATTGAACACAAAATTTATGATCTTCAGGAAGTCAATTATGCTCTTAATCATTATGGACTCGATCACCTGTAATATCAATTCTTTGAATCCCTGTAAAACATCAGAATTTTCTGGTATACTATGGGTAGGAAGATTATTTTTTTCGTAATAAATAGGAGGGGTTTTTCATGAAGAAAAAAGTTTTAGTTGTGATTGATTATCAACAGGACTTTGTCACCGGTAGCTTAGGTTTTAATGAGGCAGAAAAATTAGACTCCATTATCTGTGAAAAAATTGTAAGCTATAAGGATCATCAGGTTTTTTATACCTTAGATACCCATGATGAAGAATATTTAGAATCCTTAGAGGGAGAATCACTACCTATTGAGCACTGTATTAAAGGAACTAAAGGACATGAGGTGTATGGCAAGACGAAAAGATGTCTTGATGAGGTACGGGCACAACCCTTGGAAAAACGTAGCTTCGGGATTCATCCTCAAGAACTCCACGAACAATGTTTTGATTTTTATGAAGACGAGTTAGAGTCCATCGAGTTAGTCGGTGTGGTAACCAATATCTGTGTGATTTCCAATGCTATCGTTCTTAGAACCATGTATCCTGAGGTAAAAATCATTGTAGACAGCAATGCTACTGCATCACCGGACAGGGAACTTCATGAAAAAGCACTGGATGTTTTGGAAGGTCTTCATATTACTGTTATAAACCGGTAAAGTATAAGAACTATAAAAAAAGGAGACCGATGGTCTCCTTTAATTATTTAATATTACATATAGTTTTAAACTTATACAGCAATAAAACTTAAAGTCTGTTGTAGTTGATAGAACCGAAGTTGTAAACTTTGCTTGTTAAAGAATCCTTCTTGGTATTCCTTTACAGCATAGTACTTATCAACCATTGTAACAATCCAGCTTTCCTTATATTTCGGCGGAACGATGGTTGTAGGAAACATATGCTTTTTGATTATATCCGCTTCCATATCACTTACGTCAAAATATTTTCTTGCATTTTCAAGTGCCAGTCTCGGATGAGATACCGCATGGGATTGTCTCATATATTTCAGGTTCCGATTTCCTTTTGTTCTCCAGTCATAAAGAAAAAAATCATGGAGCAAAGCACCTCTAGCGATGGCGCGATAATCCAAATTTAGCTTTTTTGCTATTTTATAAGATCGAAAGGACACTTCTAGGGAATGGTCGAAAATACTTCCTTCATGATGTCTAATATCCTTCGATTGCATAAACACTTCGTGGTTTAAGATATCTTTTGTAATCTCGTAGTATTCTGAATTTCTGCTCAATATATGGACCTCCTAGGTTTAGTATGTCTTCATAAAATTGTATTATGTAATCGAACTTCGTAACTTTTACTCTTTTTAATCACAGTTTACATAATACTAGGATTATTGACTTTTGTCAAGGAAATCCAGTGTGCTTTCTGAGAAATTTATATTAATTTTTTGTTAAGTATTATTCTTTCCGATAAACGACTTTGCCATCTACGATGGTGATTGTCACTTGGGTATTTGGAATATCAGCGGGATCTATGGTAAATATATCCCGATCTAGTACAACCAAATCTCCATAATAACCTGGAAGAAGTTTCCCCTTGATATCTTCTTGAAATTGATTTCTTGCTCCCTGGTAGGTGTAAGCATCCACCGCTTCTCCCACCGTCATTCGTTCTTTTGGTTGATAACCCCCTTCAGGGTACCCCGTATGATCCATGCGAGTTACAGCAGCGTAAATGTTTCGAAAAGGGTTGGAATCTTCCACCGGCGCATCGGTTCCGATACTGATCAGTGATCCTTGCTGATATAGAGTGTTAAAGGCATAGGAGGTTTTTGCAAGTTCTTCTCCTACACGTTTTTTCACAATATGAAGGTCATAATCTAAAAAGACCGGCTGTGCCATTACAGAAATGTCTCTTTTTACGATACGATCCAATTGCTCTTTTGTGGTAATCTGATTGTGGACAATCCCGTGGCGTAAAGTATTATCTTTGCCTTGTAAGACGTTTTCATAGGCATTTAATACACTTTCCACTGCTCCATCTCCAATGGCATGGGTTATTACGGGAATGCTGTGTTCATGAGCCAGTCGAAATAGATCTTGAAGCTCATGATCCTCCAAGGCTTCAACTCCTTTTGTCGTAGGATCATCGGCATAAAATTTACTTAACAGAGCCGTTCTGCCTCCCAGCGAACCATCCTTAAAAAGCTTTAGAGATCCTTTTTGATAAAACCCGTCCAGATACTTACCATTTTTGTATTCTGTCTCCAAGTATCTTCGAAAGTTTTTTATTTCTTGAAAATTAAACTGATGTCGGTATCGAAGAGGAAGAGTTTTTTCTTCATAAACTTCCCTAATCCAGTCAAAGGTTTTTTGAAAATCTTCACCGGAAACATCGCAGGACTGAACGGAAGTGATCCCTTGACTAAGGACATACTTTCCCGCTTGAATAAACTGATTTTTTTTCTCAGCCTTGCTCTTTTGTGATATAGACTTTGCCAGAATATAGGTGGCATTTTCTGTGACCACGCCACTCAAGATTCCTTCAGGACTTCGTTCGATAGTTCCTCCGGGTATTTGGGTGTCTTCTTTTATGCCGGCCATTTCCATCGCTTTAGTGTTCCCTACAGCTACGTGACCACAAACCCTCTCATAAACAATGGGAATGTCAGCGGAGATCAAATCCAGATCTTCCCGTCTTGGTAGCCTTAACTCTCCTGTTTTAAAGAAGTCCTGATTCCATCCTCTACCGTGAATTCCCTTGACACTACCACTATTGGATAGATAAGTCTTACCCCGTTCAATGATCTCATCGATGGATGTGGCGCCGTTGAGATTGCAACTATTCATAGCCTCGCCTAATAAAAAAAGATGCAGATGGCTGTCATTGAAACCCGGTAGAACGGTTTTTCCCCCAAGATCCAACACTTCATCCTGAGGCCTGCGGGTAGTGATAACCATCTCAGTAGTACCTACAGACTCTACAAAACCTTCTTTTAAAGATAGGGCTTCTTCAAATCTTCCTTTTTCCAAATATATTTTCCCGTTGATTAGTAGGGTTCTCATCGTTTTCACTCCTCATTCATTTTATTAGTAATTTCTCTTACTTCCATCTTTTCACATTTTCTTCTTTACGTTAAAGTATATCACGGAGCTTACATAAGAAAAACCCCAGTCTCCTGGGATTTTCCTTTTATTACTTAGTAATAAAATTTTCATAAATTAATATTTTGTTAGTACTTTAACTTCTCATCCAGATAAGCTTCCAAATCCGAAATTTTAATCCGTTCCTGTTCCATGGTATCCCGATCCCGTACGGTAACCGCATTGTCTTCTTTTGAGTCAAAATCATAGGTAATGCAAAACGGAGTTCCTATTTCATCCTGTCGACGATATCTTTTACCAATACTTGCCCGCTCATCATAGTCCACGGCAAACTTTCCTGCTAAGCTTGAGAACAGGTCCTCCGCCTCAACTTTCAGCTTCTTCGTAAGGGGAAGAATTGCGGCTTTATAAGGGGCTAATTTGGGGTGAAGCTTTAATACGGTTCTATGGTCCCCCTCTATTGCTTCTTCCTCTAAGGCATCAATCAAAAATGCCAGAGCTACCCGGTCCAGTCCTAAAGAAGGCTCAATACAGTAGGGGACATACTTTTCATTGGTATGAGGGTCTTGATACTCCAAATCCACACCTGAATGGTTGCTATGCTGTCTAAGATCAAAATCCGTTCGATCTGCAATTCCCCATAGTTCTCCCCAACCAAAGGGAAACTTAAATTCAATATCCGTTGTGGCGTTACTATAGTGAGATAATTCTTCCTTTTCATGTTCCCGAAGTTTAATGCTGGATTCTTTCATATTTAAATCCAACAACCAGTTTTTACAGAATTCCAACCAGTAGTCAAACCACTCCAAATCTTTTCCAGGTTCACAGAAAAATTCCAGTTCCATTTGTTCAAACTCTCGGGTTCTAAAGGTGAAGTTACCCGGAGTAATCTCATTTCTAAAGGACTTTCCAACCTGACCGATGCCGAACGGAATCTTCTTTCTTGAAGTTCGTAGAACGTTTTTAAAGTTTACGAATATTCCCTGAGCGGTTTCCGGTCGAAGGTAAATTTCCGTGCTGGAATCCTCGGTAACGCCTTGAAAAGTTTTAAACATCAAATTAAACTGTCTTATATCCGTATAATCGTTTTTTCCACATTTTTCACAGGCAATTCCTTCTTCTTTAATAAAGCTTACCATCTCTTCATTGGTCCAGCCTTCTACATTCATTTCCTTGCCTGCTTTATGAATATGTTGTTCTATGATTTGATCAGCACGAAATCTTGCCTTGCAAGCTTTACAGTCGATTAAGGGATCGTTAAATCCACCGATATGGCCTGAGGCCACCCACGTCTCCGGGTTCATTAGTATGGCGGAGTCCAGCCCCACATTGTTAGGGTTTTCCTGAATGAATTTTTTCCACCAGGCATCTTTTATATTTCTCTTCAGCTCTGCACCAAGGGGCCCATAGTCCCAAGTATTTGCTAAACCTCCATATATTTCCGATCCAGGGAAAATAAAACCTCGTGATTTACATAGGGCAACAATTTCTTCCATGGTTTTTTCTTTCATTGTCCTTTCCTCCTTGTACTATAGGTTTTGGCTCTTGAATTTAAATAACCTAATCCTAGTAATTCGCATAATTTTGTTATCACTAATTAGATTAAAATAATAAAACACAAAGCGCTCTGCAAAATGATCATTTTATTAATGATAAATCTAAAAATAATTATACTGATTATGATTTATCGCTGGATAGATCCGATAAAACACCCTTCTAATAGAATCCATAAAAAAACTCCCCCCCCTAATCCAACGATTAGGGACGAAAGATGATTTCCGCGGTTCCACCCTAGTTGATGCAAAAGCATCCCCTTTAATAACTACTACGACTCCAAAGCGCCCTTCTTTTTCGGGTTGCATGGAGCTTACACGATCCTCCACTCGCTGAACCACTTCCGAAAAATACTCCTCTTTATCTTTATCGCTGTTTGATTAATCTTTAAGATATCAAAGATTATAAATTCTGTCAATAGTCTCTCCTGATTTTGCTAAGGAAATCCAGACTTTTGAAGTTTGTTCTATCCAAATGAATCATCATATATCGCAGGAAAACGTCATCCAACTCTTTGATCAATGTTGGATGAACTTTTAATTCTTTTAAATCCTCAATATCTATAACCATTAAAAAATTCGCCAGTCGAATGGTCTTTTTTGACAAAGGCTTTGCAATGCCGGAACTATTTCCCTGACAATGCTGACAAAGAAGACCTCCTTCTTCCATATTTAACAGCCAACGTGAAGAACTGCCCGTCCCGCATTGGTTACATCCTTTTAAGTAGGGCTCATATCCGCTGTATTTTAAAAACTGCAGTAAAAAGCGAAGTATATGCAGGGATAAATCTCCCTTCTTTCGCTCTAGGGCTCCAAGAGACTCTTCAAACAATGTGAATAATCTGTTGTTACTTTGTCCTTCAATGGTAACCGTGTCCACCAACTCAATAAAAAATGAAGCAATGGATAATGCGTCCAGATCCTCTCGAAGTTTATAGTGATTATGAATCGGATCTACATTGTTTAAAGTGTACATAGACTTTCCTTTGTAGAGAACAAAATCGCTGTAGCAAAGAGGTTGAGCCCCTGCTAAATGCTGACTTTTAGAATTTCTAGCTCCACGGGCCATGACGGAGATTTTTCCCAGTTTACGAGTAAAAACCGTCAGAATACCGTCACTCTCCTTATATTTCATATTTTTTAACACAATGCCTTCGGTTTTTACCAGCATAGGCGCCTCTTAGGAGTCATCCCGATAACCGAAGTTTCGAAGCATGGTGTTTTGATTTCGCCAACCCTCTTTAACTTTTACCCAAAGTTGAAGGTTGACCTTAGTTCCAAGGAACCCTTCAATATCTTCCCTTGCAGCTTTTCCAATTCCCTTAAGTTTTCGTCCGTTTTTCCCGATGATAATGCCTTTATGGCTGTTTCGTTCACAATAAATATTGACCTCTAAGTCCACTAGAGCTTTATTCGGCCGCTCTTTCATGGAAACCACTTCCACGGCTACCCCATGGGGAATTTCCTGTTCCGTATAGTGAAGGACTTTTTCCCGAACCAACTCTCCGATTATCGCCCGCTCCGGCTGATCGGTAATCATACCGTCTGGAAAATACTGGGGACCTTCAGGTAGATACTCTTTAATCTCTTCTATAACCCGTTGAAGATTCACCCCTTCTAAGGCGGAAATAGGAATAATGCTTTCAAAAAGCTCCATATCCTCATATTGCTTTACAATGTTTTTTACGGAGTCTTGATCGGTTTTATCAATCTTATTGATCAAAAGAATTTTTGGTGTTCGGATTTTTTTCAGTTCTTCTAGAATATATAGATCCCCACCTCCTAAACGATCACTCTCATCCACCATAAACAGGATCACATCCATGTCCCGAAGACTGGCCTTAGCGGTTTTCACCATAAATTCTCCAAGTTCCGTCTTAGGTTTGTGAATGCCCGGTGTATCCAGAAAAACAATTTGTAAATTTTCTTCCGTATACACACTTTGAATACGATTTCTTGTGGTTTGAGGTTTGTCGGACACAATGGCAATTTTCTCTCCTACTAACTGGTTCATCATTGTAGATTTCCCCACATTAGGTCTTCCGATAATGCTTACAAATCCTGACTGATAGCTCATGCTGATCCTCCTTTATTTTCTAAATCCTTTGGTGTAAAGGATAGCGGTAAAATTTCTTCCATTGTGTATTCTTTGTATTGCTCTACAGATTTCGCTAGAATTACTTTGATTTCAAGCCCAAACTCCACTAATACCTGACGGCAAATCCCACAGGGAGCCGTAAAGGCCTTTGGATCTCCAACGATAGCGATGATGTCGAATTCCTTCTCCCCTTCGGATATGGCTTTAAAAAGAGCGGTGCGCTCTGCGCAGTTAGTTGCACCGAAGGAAGCATTTTCAATATTACAACCGGTATAAACTTTACCGGAGGTTGTTAATACCGCTGCTCCTACCGGAAATTCTGAATACGGTACATAAGCCATCTTTTGAGCTTCTAAGGCCCTTTGAATCAATTCTCTGTTCGTCATATTTTTCCTCCTTTTATGTTCCTTGTTACTCATCACCATCAGGCTCATCCATGATTAAAAGTTCTTCCCGTGAAATCACTTGTACCCAGGTTTGCCCCGGATTTAACACGATTTCTTCACCATCACTGTCATAGTACCGGGTAAAATCTTCTTTATCATTTTTCTCCCACTGTACCTCCATCATTTCGCCCATGGAGAAATAGTAACCTTTTCCGCTACCGATAGTATCCATTTCCAAAATTCCTGAACTGGTTCCCGGAATCAAGCGGGTAGGGACGATTTGTACCAGCACATTGGTGGCTATAATCGGTTTTTCATCTTCTACCGAATGGGTTTCGTCGTATTGCCGCTGATCTGCATAATACCGGTCGTAACCTTTCTCTTCCTCATTATATCGATACTCTGCGCGGTAATTGGAGTGATACCGAACTTCAAAACTTTCAACGGATTGTCCACTAATTAAGGCTTTTTTATCTTCATGAAATTGATAACCATCAAAATCTGAAGACTCCCTATAGTTTAAGTTTTTAGCGGTGTTACGAATATTTTCCATACTGGTATAGGCATTATGAGGAGCCCTTTTGTGAGACTCTCTCCAAAAAGCGCTACCGCCGGGTCCTAAAAGGCTGACGTTTTGTATCCCCAGGCTACGAATTTCTTCATTCACTCTTGAGCTTGCTCCTGCATGTGTATAAATGGCTTGGTACTCCATGGCTTTTTCAATATAGTAGGGTCTAGCACTTCTCACAGGGCCTACCAGTTCCGGATCATTCATTAAAAATATAGCTAAATAACGGGTTGCGTTCCCTTCCACATAAAACTCGTAGATCACTTCCGCATCATAAAATCCTGCATGAGGCCTGGCGCTGGGATTATTATCATACATAACACCTACCACCGGACGATCCAAACGCTCTTCATCTTCAACATATATACCACTTAGAGGAGATGGGGTTCCCAATTTTTCCGGTTCTTCTTCCTCTTCTTCCGGTTCCTCTTCTTCCTCAACGATTTTTTCTTCCTCTTCTTCCACTTCCTCCGGTTCCTCTTCTTGACGGCAACTCACTACAAAAATCAGCAGAAAAGCAATAAAAACCAATAACAACTTTTTTAGTTTCAACTTCTTTTTTAATTTCAAACAATCTCTTCCTCTCTTACAGGATTTTTCCTTCCTATCTTCATCTATCCAAAAACTTGAAAAATAACAATCGTAATTAAAAAGCCCAGTAAGGCTCCGATAATTACCTCAAACACCGTGTGAATTCGACTTTCAATGCGACTTTGAGATACTAATAAGGCCATAATCAGAGATAGGGTTGCCAGTAACATATTCTCTGAAATAAAGGTGATGGCTGCAAACAAAGAAAAAGCCACAGCTGCATGACCGCTGGGCATGCCTCCTTTTAAGGCTGTTCCTTTACCCGTAAGACCCTTCACAAAAATAACGGTAAATACCACTATCAGCAGCGCGATAAAAGTAATGTGAATCGGTGCCTGCTGTACCCTTCTTAAAACACCATAAGTCAAGGGGTTAAACCGATGAAAAAATATGAGATAAGCCACAATAACTGCATTGATGGAGGCAATCAATACTGCACCAGCGGCTACATTTTTAGCAATCTTGGCAAACACATGGTATTTATCGGTAATTAAATCGATGGTTGTTTCGATAGAAGTATTAATCATTTCAGCAATTATCACCATGGAAATTGTTGAAAAAAGTAACAGTATTTCCAATCTGGAAAGATCAAAAAACATGCTCATTACTAATACAACAATAGCCACAGCAAAGTGGATTTTCATATTTCGTTGGGTTTTAAAAGCATAAAGAATACCTTCAAAGGCATAATTAAAACTTTCCAGGAGTTTACGGACACGATTCATGGTTCTTCACCTAATTTCTTGTGATTTCCAATTTACTCAATATTTCTTCTTCAACTTTTCGCATTTTTTCTTTCCCCTTTGGATCTAAGTGGTCATATCCTAGCAAATGAAGCAGTCCATGAATAAAAAGATAGGAGATTTCTCGTTCAATGGTATGTTCGTATTCCTTTGCCTGTTCGATCACTGCTTGCGTAGAGATAATGATATCTCCCAGTATCTTCTCTTCCTCCGGTTGAAACTGTTGTTCAACAGGAAAAGACAAGACGTCCGTAACTCGGTCTTTCCCACGATAGGTTTGATTCAACTCACGAATTTCATCAGCGGTGACTAAGGATAGACTTACTTCATAGCTTCCTTCAAGATTCTCATGGGCTAAAGTCTTTTTAATAATTTCTTCAAATAACTCTTTCATTGCCTGATCCGGTACTAAACGTTCCTGACGGTTACTTATTTCTAAAATCAATAGTTTAATCTCCTTTACGCTTTATTTCCTTGTTCTTGGGGATACTCAATCCGCTCATGGTAAATCCCCAGCAGGGTACTGATAAATACTTTTTTGATTCGCTGAATTTCATTTAGTGTTAAATGACTGTCATCCAATTGGCCATCCTGTAATTTCCCTTGAAGAATTTTTTCAATTAAAAACTCGATTTTCTCCTGATTGGGTTCATGTATGCTCCGAATTGCAGCTTCAACCGAATCTGCAAGCATCACGATGGCCGTTTCTTTCGTATACGGTTTAGGCCCTCGGTACCGAAAATCTTCTTCCCGGATCTCTCCCTTATCCTTCCTTTGCTCCTTCTCTTTGTGATAAAAGTAAGCAACTAAAGTGTTCCCATGATGGGATTTAATAAACTCGATAATATCTTTATGAAGCTTATGTTCTTTTGCTACCTTCATTCCGTCAGATACATGTCCTGTGATGATGGAAGTGCTTTTTAATGGTTTTAACTGATCGTGAGGGTTGTCCACTCCAAATTGATTTTCTTTAAAAAAATAGGGACGGAGGGTTTTTCCAATATCATGATAAAAAGCTCCTACCCTGGCCAGAAGTGCATTACCTCCCACGGCATCCGTGGCAGCCTCACTTAAATTCCCTACAATGATACTATGATGATAGGTTCCCGGAGCTTCCAATAATAACTTTTTAAGCAGTGGTTGATTGGGATTAGACATCTCCATTAGTTTTAAATGGGTAAGGACTCCAAAGGCCCACTCCCAAAAAGGAAGAGTTCCAATGGTTAGTACCGCAGCAAAACCGCCGCCTATAGCACCGTATCCCGCATGAAGTAATATTTCATTAATTTCATTACTGTTCATAAAACCGATTCCAAGGACTATAAAGAAATTCGCGGCACCCACAACAAAACCTGAAAGCAAAATATTTCCCCGTTGCCGGGTCCTATATGCCATCATTGCTCCCAATGTCCCTCCAATCAACAACATAATCAACAGAGTCATGGAATTCCCGGTAATCAGTACCGTCATTACCGATAAAATAATATTGGAAACAATTGCTACCTTAGGATTGATTAAAATCGCCAATAACATGGCCGCCGTTGCTACAGGCATCAGGAAAATGGTAATGGTCGATAACACTTTCGAAACCCCTAAGGTCAATAAAAGTATCAATAGCAACATTAACAAATTTTTCGGCTCATGAATTAACTTTTTATGAAATAGTAGTAGATAAAGTACCATAGTCACTGCTAAAAGAAGTACGATGATGATGATCCCTAGGTATAATAAGTAATCCAAATGACCGTCTTCTGCAAGTATCCCCAACTCTTTTAAAATTTGCATCTGACTGACGGATATTCGCTCTCCCTCTCTGGCTATCAGTTCATCCTGCGCAATGATAATACTGTCCACCTCATCCATAGCCTGCTGCTTTAACTCTTCTGTGCGCTCTGCATCATAGAATTCATTAGGCCGGATACTTTGATTGAATACTCTAACACCAAATAATTGTGATGATTCACTGAATTCCGTAAGATTTCTGAGGGATTGCTCCCCAGAAACTTTTATCTCAGGAAGGTCTTCTATTCGAATTCCACGATTTAAATGTTCTGCTGTAATTTCGAGCAGGTAATTTTCAAGATGTTCTATCGACTCCAATGATTCAGAAAGAAGGTTTACTGTCATATCATCCCCTAGATTTACCGGGCTCTCTTCTTGAATGGCTTCTATCTTTTCATCTTCTGTTAAGTTATCTTTGTGTTTTGTTGCATATATCATCTCAAATGTGTTTTTTATACTTCTTTGAACATCGTTACGGACACTGGAATCAATTCTGAATTGAGCTTCAACAGTGTTTGCAGCTTCATTCCGTAAATTTTCCGTAGTTCTGATATCTTCAATGGTTTTAGGTGCATAAATATCTTGAGGTGCCCGTTGTCCTAGACTTACATCGATTTTATCCGGTATAAGACTAAGAATAAAAATACTTAGGGTTCCTGCTAACAACAAAAGAGCTAATAAAGAATATTGTACTCCTTTTTTTAGCAGAAATTTATTTATCGGATTGTTCTTGAATTTAGAACCGGTATCTTTATTTATTCCCATGGGCTACTCCTATACTAATCCGTCTTTGTCTCTGAATCTTTTTCATAGGCATTAATTATACTTTGCACTAAAGGATGTCGGACCACATCTTTATAGGTTAAATGAGTAACTCCGATGCCTTTAATATCTTGTAAAATTCCCAAGGCGTGGTTCAGTCCCGAAACCTTCCCCTTCGGTAAATCGATCTGGGTAACATCTCCTGTCACTACGGCTTTTGATCCATAACCTATTCTTGTTAAAAACATTTTCATTTGAGGGATGGTGGTGTTTTGCGCTTCATCCAAAATAATAAATGCATTATCCAGGGTTCTTCCACGCATATAGGCCAGCGGTGCAACTTCAATGATCTCCCGTTCCTGAAGTCTTTGGAACTTATCTACACCAAGAACGTCAAAAAGGGAGTCGTATAGAGGCCGTAAATAAGGATCCACTTTGTCCTTCAAGTCTCCGGGCAAAAACCCTAGGCTCTCCCCGGCTTCCACCGCAGGCCGAACTAATATAATACGTTTGACTTCTTCGTTTTTAAAAGCCTTCGCCGCCATAACCACTGCCAAGTATGTTTTTCCCGTTCCAGCAGGACCGATACCGAAGGTTAAGTCTTTCTCTTCAATCTTTCCGAGATACTCCTTTTGTCCTAAGGTTTTGGGTTTGATCGGTTTTCCACTGGCATTGATCAATACCGTGCCATCCCTTAGAGTTTTAGCATCGTTGCCGTTACCTTCCGCAAATAGATCGGCAATGTATTTGACTCTTTGATTATTTAACTCTCCGTGGTTTTCAAGAACGCGAATCATTTCATAGATCATTTCCTCGGCCTTAGACACCTGAGTTTCTTCTCCTAACAGGACAATCTCACCCTCCCGTTGGAGCATTTTAGTCTGGAATTTATCATAAATAATTTTCGCAAATTCATCATAGTTTCCAAATAACTTCCCGGAATGATCTTCTCTATCCAGTGCAATGTTTTTTTGAATCTCTTTTGTCAAACAAATTCCTCCTTAATTATGTCTGGTAATCTTCAAGGATTACATATTTTCTTAAACAATATCATATCATAAGAGTGTTGATATTGCCATTGTTTTAGCTTCTTAGTTTTTATTATTATACAACCCATTTAAAGGTAAAAGCAGTGGATTCCTAGGAATTCACTGCTTTATTTATCACTTACTATTCAATTCAACTAAAAATATACATCTATCCTGCTTTATTTTTCCGCATGGACTTAGGTTTTTCTAGGATTTCCGACATTATAATACCACGAACCAGAGACTGTTGATCAAATTTCAGGAGTTCACTAAATCCTTCTGCTCCAATTTCACTTTTCTCAACACTGGTTTTTTCAATGAAATCAGCACTAAGTTTCTTTGCTTCAGCACCTTTTTTTCGAGGTTTGGAATAAGCCTTCATTTCCTTTTTTTTCCGAGACTTTTTAGGTTGGTCTCTGTTGGAATAATCCGTGTAGTGTCCCTCGTCATTTGAAGTTTCCTTAGTTTTCACTGGAACTTCCTTCGAAGTTTGTTCCTTCGTTTTCGTAGAAGTTTTTTCATCATTTATATTATATTGCTGTAACACTTCTTCCAGTAAAGAGCGGGGTTTCTGTTGCTGAGATTGTGTCTTTTCAGTTTTCTCACTAGAAGAGACTTTTCGTCGTTCACTTAAGCCATAATCTTCAGAAGAATCCCGGTGTTTGGTTTGAGCCGGTCTTTGCTGATTTTCTTGATTTTGCATTTGCTGATTTCGTCTTTGCTGTTGCTTCTTTTGAACTTTATTTTTGTTAAAAATCGAGTTGATAATCGCCAGCACAACAAATATAAAAATTACTTCAGGATTCATTTTATCCTCCCCTTTGAGGAATATTCTTTGCGGTTATTTATCATTACTCATCTTCTTTATAAGCTTCGTCCTTGTTGATTTTAGAAATTTCTTCACGCATTGTGGTATCGGAGATTACATTCTTCATATTGTAATAATCCATAGCACCAAGATTTCCTTCTCTAAGAGCTTTTGATAAGGCTTTTGGCACTTCTGCTTCCGCTTCTATTACCTTCGCTCTCATTTCCTGTACTTCCGCCTTCATTTCCTGCTCCTTCGCAACTGCCATAGCTCGTCGCTCTTCAGCCTTCGCTTGGGCAACTCGCTTATCGGCATCGGCTTGATCCATCTGTAATTGCGCACCAATGTTTCGACCGATATCTACATCAGCAATATCAATTGATAGAATTTCATAAGCAGTACCGGCGTCCAATCCTTTTTGCAGTACCGTCTTTGAAATCAGATCCGGATTTTCAAGAACCTTTTTATGATTTTCTGAAGAACCTACAGTGGTTACAATTCCTTCACCTACTCGGGCGATAATTGTTTCTTCTCCGGCTCCACCAACAAGTCGTTCGATATTGGCTCTAACTGTTACTCTTGCCCGCACCATTACTTCAATACCGTCTTTCGCAACGGCAGCAATTTTAGGAGTTTCTATAACTTTTGGATTTACACTTACCTGTACTGCTTCTAGAACTTGACGGCCTGCTAAGTCAATAGCCGCTGCTCTTTCAAAATTAAGGTTGATTTCTGCACGCTGCGCTGCAATTAATGCATCTACAACGCTGTTCACATCACCGCCGGCTAAAAAATGGGCTTCCAGCTTATCAGTATTTAAATCCAGTCCTGCTTTTGTCGCCTTAATTAGCGGGGCAACAATTCTTCTTGGTTGTACTCGCCTAAGACGCATTCCAATCAATGAGAAAATTCCAATCTTTACCCCGGAGAAATAAGCGGTAATCCACAGCCCTACAGGAATAAAGCTCAATAGTACGGATAATACGACAAAAGCAACAACAATCAGTACAATAATCGGTAAAAGTTGTTCTAACATTTACATTCCCTCCTCTTCAATTTTGCTGACATAAATTTTACTGCCCTCGGTTCTTGTGACAATCACTTTGGCTCCCTCTTCAATAAAGGAGGATCCGTCGGTAACGACATTTAGCAGCTTTCCATCAACCTTCACAGTTCCCGAAGGTCTGAGATAACTGACTACTACTCCGTTTTTACCAACATACTGGTCATAGGGATCGGTGGAAGTATAACCGTCCTCTACTCTCTCAGAACTTTTCAATGTGATTTTGTCAAAGAGCTTATTTTTCGGTCCGAACTTCAACATAATAACGAAGGTTGCAATAGTAAGGACCATGGCAATTAAAATATATCCTGCAGCAGCCGCAGGGCTGCTTGCTGACAATACAATACTTACGATTATGGCAATCCCACCGGAAATGCCGGGAATTCCTAGCCCAGGGATTGAGGCTTCTACCAACAGTAAGATAATCCCCACACCGAATAAAATAATTGCTAACAGTCCGGAATCCCCTGCTAATAAACTTCCTATAAAGTAAAGACTAAATGATGAAATCCCCACAATGGCTCCGGCTCCAAGACCGGGAGTGAATACCTCAAATACCAGCCCCATAAATCCAAGAGATAGTAAAATCGGAGCTACGGTTGTACCGGTAGCAAACTGTGATATTCTTGCTCGAAAGGGCATTTCCATTTGTACTACTCGATTAAATGGTATTTCAAATTCAGTCAGCATTTCTTCATAATTATCGCTTCTCAAATCGATGAATCCCAAATCCAAAGCTTCCTGAGTTGTTAGGTTTAAAAGTCTTCCCTCTTCAACTAATCCTTCGATTACCAAAGACTTATCCGCCATGGCAGCTACGATATCCGGATCTCTTCCAGTTTCCTGGGCTGCCCCACGCAAACTTGCAACCCAGCTGGAAAGTACTTTCTCAGTATCAGGGATGGTCTCCGCCGAACCGATGTTGCTGCCCGGGGCCATAGCAATATAATCAGAGGAAATGGTAATTAGCACTCCGGCGGAAATGGCTCGGGTGTTAACAAAAGATACAGTAGGCAAATCTGTCCGCATCATGGTGGGACTTAGATCTTCCGCAGAATCCACTCGACCTCCATAGGTGTCAATTTCAAAAATAATTCCCACAGCTTCAGGATCCGACTCAACCTCTTCTATGGATTGCCGGACATACTGATACACCGCGGCATTAATTTCACCTTCAATAGGAATAACATATACCGTACCTTCCTCTTCTTGGGCCTCCGTAAAATTTAATGAAAAAGCAAAAATAAAAACAAGTGCAAAGGACAGTATTCCTTTTATTTTCATGGGTTTCCCTCCTTGTTTTTTCAGACTATTCTATGAATCATTATAACATATATTTACCTACTATTGGGCCCTTCTGCTCAAATATAAATAATTTTTTAATCATATAATTTTTTTATTTGAACATAGCAATATCCTCTTATACATGCCCCGTTTTTCTTAGTTTAAGCTCTCTTTTTCAGTTTTTAAATGGCTCTTCAAACAAAAGTACACATTTATTGTGAAATATTACTGTACCTCATGATCACTCCTCTATATAAAATAAAACCCGGATTTCTCCGGGTTTGGGGTTGTATTTATTATTCAAAAGTTAACTCTTCATTTACAATTTTATTTACAAGTTTTCCATCACCACGTCCTTTGACTTGAGGCATAACCATTCCCATGATTTTCCCCATATCGCTTTTCGACTCCGGTTGAATTTTTTCGATTGCCTCTTGAACAATGCCTCGAATTTCTTCTTCCGTAAGTTGGGTTGGCAGGTAACTGTGGAGAATCTCAATTTCCTTTCGATTTTGTTCTACCAAGTCCTCTCGCCCACTTTTTTCAAAGTCTTCGATGGAATCTTTACGTTGCTTTACTTGTTTTGAAATAATCTGAATCACGTCTTCATCACTAACATCCTGTCGTTTGTCGACTTCCCACTGTTTGATGTCGGAGCGAATCATGATGATTACATCTTTTTTAAATTTATTCTTTTCTTTCATGGCTGCTTTTAAATCCGCAGTTAGTTTTTCATTAAGGTTCATTGGTTCACCCTCTTCGTAAGACTAATATTTCTTTTTATTTCTCTTTGCAGCCTCTTCTTTTTTCTTTCTCTTGATACTAGGCTTTTCATAATGCTTTCGCTTTTTAGCTTCTGCTAAAACCCCCGATTTTGAACATTCCTTTTTGAATCTTCGAAGTGCATTATCAATACTCTCGTTGTTGTTCACTTTAATTTCAGACATTTATTAACCCTCCCTCCGATAGCAACCAATGTGCTTTTTCCATAGCGTTTTCGCCATTATGCAAGTGGGATAAACACCTAGTTATTATACCGTACATTTCATTCTTATGCAAGTGTATTTTTCAATGTACGGATACAGGGCTGACAGCCAATAGCAGACTGCTTTATTATCCCGGAGGCCACTGCATATGTCTTCCTCCTAAAAGGTGAAAATGAAGATGATTCACGGTTTGTCCTCCATTATCCTTGCAGTTAGTCACCACCCGATACCCTTTATCCAAGTCCTGCTCTTCAGCTATATGTTGAATGGCTCGGAAAATTTCCGGCAGAAGCTGTTGTTTATCATCCATATCCATCTCCTGAATATTCGGGATATGTTTTTTTGGAATCACCAGTAAGTGAGTTGGTGCTTGAGGATTAATGTCTTCAAAGGCAAGTACCTGTTCATTCTCAAAAATCACTTGAGTTTCGATCTCTTTGTCCACCATTTTACAAAAAATGCAATCCATAGAAAACACCTCCTTTTATTAAACTATTCGACACTGCACAAAAAACTCCTTCTTTTCTTCCTTGAGATCCAATATTTTTACCATTTGAACTTCTTTAGAATAATCCTTATCCGATAAGCCCTTAACTTTAACATACCTTGTGGTAAAACCGGTGCTGAGTTTTTCATCAGGCTCAAAGCTCTCGAATAAAACTTCTTCTACTTCTCCAATAAAAGATGCCATATATTCCTTCTTCAATCGTTGTCCCAAAGCAATCAATTTTTCACTTCTCTGTTGCTTCTCAATACCGTTAATTTGCTCTTTATATTTTGCCGCAGGTGTCCCTTTCTTCGGCGAATATTTAAACACATGGATTTCTGAGAATCCAAGCTTCTCAACGAAATCATAGGTATCCTGAAAATCCTTATCCGACTCTCCTGGAAAACCAACAATTACGTCCGTGGTAAGAGCCGGCTTTTTAAAGTGCTGTCGAATCAACTGAATTGCTTGACGGTATTGTTCCCGAGTATACTTTCGGTTCATTCGCTTTAATATCCTGTCAGATCCACTTTGTAAAGATAGATGAAAATGAGGGCAAAGCTTGTCCAGTTTTCCCAGTTCTTTAAGAAAGGATTCCTTTATTAGATTCGGTTCTAGAGAACTTAACCGAATCCTAAGAATACCAGGGATTTTGTTTATTTCTCGAAGAAGTTCTAAAAAGTAATTTGCCTCTTGTAAATCTTTTCCGTAGGAAGCGATATGAATTCCAGTTAAGACCACTTCCTGATATCCGGCCGCAGCCAGTCGGTATACCTCTTCTAATACCAACTCCTTATTTCGACTACGAATATTTCCCCGGGCATAAGGAATAATGCAATAGGTACAATACTGATTGCAGCCTTCCTGGATTTTTATAAAGGCCCGGGTTTTACCTTCGTATTCTGTAAGGGCAAGATCCTCAAACTCATAGACCTGCATAATATCCCCTACAAACTGACCACCACGGTCATCGTCTTTGTTTTCTACAAGGCGAACAATTTCTTTTCTTCCGTGGGTACCAATGACAATATCCACCCCATCCAGATTCTCCACTTCTTCCGGGGCTACCTGGGCATAACAACCGACTACCACCACAACAGCTTTTGGATTCTTGTTCTTCATCTTCCGAATAAATTGTCTTGATTTTCGGTCTCCCACATTAGTTACGGTACAGGTGTTAATGACATAAACATCGGCAAAATCCTTATCGGTGACGATGTCATAATCAGCATTTTTAAATAGTTCCATCATTGCATGGGTTTCATATTGATTAACCTTACAACCTAAAGTGTGAAATGCTACTTTTTTCAATCCTTTAACCTCCTAAATCTCCACTTTCGTATTGCATCATGGCAATCAGTGCAAGGCCTGCTGTCTCCGTTCGAAGAATCCTAGGACCCAGGGCTACAGTGTATCCTTCTTTTTCCTTAATACGATCTATTTCATCCTGGGTAAATCCTCCCTCGGGACCAACCCATAGGCCGATAGAGGCAACCAAAGTTTTGGGTTCCTTATTTTTATTGATAAAGGGCAAATCTTTAAGCCCCCAGCTTTTCTCATCTTCATAAGCTACCACTTGGACCTCTTCCGATAGATTGTTGAGTGCCTCGTTAAATTCCACTGGAAACGTAATCTTCGGAATTCTTAACCGCTTGCTTTGTTTTGATGCTTCATAGGCAATCTTTTGCCAACGTTCCTGTTTTTTCTGTTGATCTTTGCTTGTTTTCAGTTGTACCACAGAACGCTTATTTATAACCGGTACAATGCGGGCAACACCCAGTTCCACTGCTTTTTGAATAATAAATTCCATTTTGGATGACTTAGGTAGACCTTGGTATAATGTGATATTTAAAGGAGACTCCCGTTGGATATTTCTATGTTCAAAGAGTTTTACTTGATGATTGTTCCCTTCCATAGCAGCAATTTCCCCTAAGTATTCATGCTCTTCTCCCACAACCACTTCAATAGTGTCTCCTGCTTTCAGGCGTAGAACTTTTTCCAAATGCTTTGCATCGTCTCCGGTAATTCGAGCGATATTATTCTCTACTAGTGATTTATCAACAAAAAATCGATGCACCCTTACGCCTCCTTTAAACGACCATAAAGGGCTGCCCACTCCCCTTTTTTCACGGTTTTATAAACTTCAATATTATGGGCTTTTAAAGCCTTTTTTACCGGTTCTATCTTTTCAAGAATAATCCCCGAAGTAATCAACGTTCCTGAGGACTTTAAATAATGCCGGAAATCCGGAGCCATGGTAATGATTACGTCAGCGATAATATTAACCAGGATAACATCACCCTTTTCGTCGATATTGTTCATTAAGTTTCCATGAAATACAGAAACCCGATCGGCTACTTGGTTTTTGGTCACATTGTCTCGGGCGACACCTACGGCAACTTCATCAAAATCCACAGCAACCACTTTTTTTGCTCCCAGTTTTGCCGCCACTACACCAAGAATTCCACTGCCGCATCCAATATCAAAAATCAGATCCTCATTGGTTACTACTTCTTCTAAAGCTTCGATACACATAGTTGTAGTTTCATGAGTCCCGGTACCGAAGGCCATACCGGGATTCATTTCAATTATAATATCTCCCGGTTCTTTATCATATTTTTCCCACTCTGGTTTTATGATAATGTTATTTCCGATTCTCGTCGGTTTATAGTACTGTTTCCATGTATTGCTCCAGTCTTCGTCCTTCACTTCCTTGATTTCCACCGTTCCTTCACCGATGTCCAATCCGTAATGAGGAAGGTATGCGATGGAATGTTTAATTAATTGAATTTCATCTCCTACCCCTTCAGATTTTGGTAAATATCCTTTAATCATTGCCCCTTCAAAGTCAAAGGTATAGAGCTCTTCGTCCACATAGTCCCAAGATTTTTGGTCCTGATTAGCAAAATCAAAGTCTTTGGGATCTTCAATCACAACCCCTTTTACCCCTGCATCGTAAAGAATATTTGCCACGGCTTCTGTGGCTTCTGTAGTTGTTTTAATGGTCAGTTCCATCCATTCCACTTCATCACATCCTCATTAGTCTTTGATCTTATTATAACCGATTCCCAATGTTTAGGGCAACCTTAACTCCTTTTTGATATTGTGCAGTGACGTAAAATCGGAGTTCTTAAATAGTTTATAAGGTTTTTAACTATAGAAAAATCACTCCTCCGGAGTGATTTTTTATGGCTTTCAAAGCAATTGTAAAAGGTGCCCTATCCGCTTAGCTAGGTTAGCATATCCTTTACCTTATCGATAAAGGATTTTCGTTGTTCATGCACATCCTCGCCGCTTTCCTTGGCAAATTCTTTTAGCAAATCTTTTTGTTTAGCCGATAGTTTTTTCGGCACTTCCACTGTTACTCGAACGTATTGATCCCCTTTTCCATATCCATGGGGATTGACAATGCCTTTGTTTTTCAACCGAAAAACCGTACCGCTTTGGGTTCCTTCCGGCATTTTATATTTTACTTTTCCTTCCAACGTCGGGACTTCCAGGTCATCCCCAAGAGCAGCTTGGGCAAAAGTAATAGGCATCTCACAAATGACATTATCCCCCTCACGTTTAAAAAGAGTATGAGGTTTTACCCGTACAACAATATAAAGATCCCCATGGGGCCCGCCTTTTGTTCCCGGCTCACCGTAACCTCTAAGTGGAATAACGGATTCGTTGTCAACTCCTGCAGGTATTTTTATTTTGATTTTCTTTTCTTTTTGGACATTTCCTCTTCCACTGCAGGTATTGCACTTTTCTTCTATTATTTTCCCTTCTCCGCCACATTTGTTACAGGTTCGTACGTTCACAATTTGTCCTAAAGGAGTATTTTGGGCATATTTAACTTCTCCTGCACCATTACATTCCGAACACTTTTTCGAGTCTGTGCCCGGTTTTGCCCCACTTCCGTCACAAGTTTCACAGTTTTCCTTACGGTAATACTTAATTTCCTTTTCCACGCCAAAAGCAGCTTCTTCAAAGGAAACGGTTACCTGTTGCTGAATATCTGCTCCTTTTCTAGGTCCTTGTCGTCGGGATCTTCCTGAACCCCCACCGAACATGTCAAAAATATCTGAGAAAATATCGTCAAAACCTCCACCGCTAAATCCACCGCCAAATCCGCTGGCACCTGCTTGAGGATCTACGCCTGCATGGCCGAACTGGTCATAACGTTGGCGTTTTTCGGGTGAACTTAGGATTTCATAGGCTTCGCTTGCCTCACGAAATTTCTGTTCAGAATCTTTATCATCAGGATTACGGTCCGGATGATGTTTCATGGCCATTTTCCGATAGGCCTTTTTTATCTCTTTCTCATCGGCATTTTTATCCACACCAAGGACCTCATAATAGTCACGCTTACTCACCTTTCCACCACCTTTCAGTATTTCTCATGAAGTTTTCCATTTCTACTTTAACCGATTTTAAACTAAAGAGCAACTAAAAAAAACGATCCTTTAATGAATGCTAAGGGCACCCGCAGGTGCCCTTAAGTATCATTTTATTTTTCAGATTGCCGTTGTTTATTTTTTATCGTCACCCTTATCGTCCTCGCCTTTTTCATTATCGTCGACCTCTTCATATTCTGCATCTACAACATTATCGTCTTCTGTATCTTGGTCTCCACTTTGTTGTCCTTGGCTCTCTCCTTGTTGCTGAGCTTCTTGATACATTTTCTCGGAAACGCTATGGAAAGCTTTGTTCACACTTTCTATAGTGGCTTTCATTTCTTCTACGTTGTCCTCTTCTTTAGCTTTTTTCAGTTTTTCAAGTTCTTGTTCTACTTGGGCTTTTTCTTCATCACTGATCTTATCTTTTCCTTCTTCCAACCCTTTTTCTATTTGGTAGATTAAAGAATCCGCTTGATTTTTCGTCTCAATGGCTTCTTTCTTTTTCTTGTCCTCTTCTTCAAATTTCTGGGCTTCTTTAATCTTTTCCTCCACTTCCTCTTCCGATAGTTTAGTGGATGCGGTAATGGTAATCTTCTGCTCTTTTCCGGTACCAAGGTCCTTAGCGGAAACGTTTACGATGCCGTTGGCATCAATATCAAAGGTTACTTCGATTTGTGGCACTCCACGAGGTGCTGGTGGTATATCGGTTAATTGGAATCGTCCTAAGGTGGAGTTATCTGCTGCCATTTGCCGTTCCCCTTGCAATACATGGATATCCACTGCGGTTTGGTTATCCGCTGCAGTAGAGAATGTCTGACTCTTTTTCGTTGGAATTGTAGTATTTCTTTCTATCAGTTTTGTAAATACCCCTCCAAGAGTTTCAATTCCAAGAGATAGCGGCGTAACATCCAGAAGTAATACATCTTTCACATCTCCTGTTAAGACCCCTGCTTGAATTGCTGCTCCAAGAGCTACACACTCATCGGGATTAATTCCTTTATGAGGATCTTTATGGGTGATTTTCTTTACAGCAGCCTGTACTGCAGGGATTCGTGTCGAACCTCCAACTAGAATCACTTTGTCAATATCACTATCGGTAAGATCTGCGTCTTTTAATGCTTTTTTCATTGGTTCTACGGTTTTTTCAACCAGGTGATTCGTTAATTCATCAAATTTTGATCGAGTGATTTCCATATCTAAATGTTTTGGTCCGCTGGCAGTTGCCGTAACAAAGGGAAGATTAATAGTAGTGGTCATGGTGCTGGATAATTCGATCTTGGCTTTTTCAGAAGCTTCTTTTAGACGCTGTAGAGACATTTTATCGTCCCGTAGGTCCACCCCTTCCTGCTTCTTAAATTCTTCCGCCACATAATCGATGAGCGCTTGATCAAAATCATCACCACCTAGGGTGTTGTTACCATGAGTTGCTAATACTTCAAATACTCCGTCACCAAGTTCTAATATTGATACGTCAAACGTTCCTCCACCTAAGTCATATACTAATACTTTTTGTTGTTCCTCCACTTTATCAAGACCATAAGCAAGAGAAGCTGCTGTAGGTTCATTGATGATTCGCTTCACTTCTAAACCTGCGATCTTTCCAGCATCCTTCGTAGCTTGTCGTTGGCTGTCTTCAAAATAAGCGGGTACGGTAATAACCGCTTCCGTTACTTTTTCCCCCAGATACGCCTCGGCATCGGCTTTTAATTTCTGTAAAATCATTGCAGAAATATCCTGTGGAGAGTATTCTTTTCCGTCGATTTTGTTCACATGATCCGTACCCATATGTCTTTTAATGGACGTAACGGTCTTTTCTGTATTTGCTACAGCTTGACGCTTTGCCGGTTCCCCCACGATTCGCTCTCCTTCTTTACCGAATGCAACAACAGACGGCGTGGTTCTATTTCCCTCAGAGTTTGCGATAACCTTTGGTTCGCCACCTTCCATTACAGCTACACAAGAGTTTGTCGTTCCTAAGTCAATTCCAATAATTTTTCCCATATTATACTGCCTCCTCGTTTTCTTTGTTTTGTTTTTCTTTTATTTATTAAACTAAGTATAAAAATTGTTACTTAGCAATCTTAACCATGGCGGGACGTAGAATCTTTCCATGAAGCTTATATCCTTTTTGAAGCACTTCAATTACCGTATCCGGTTCATGATCGTCACTTTCTTCTTTAAAAATCACTTCATGAAAATCCATATCATAGGGTTCATGAAGGGGATATTCCTCTTCAATGGAGTTTTTTCTCAGTACATCTTTAAATTGTTTTAGTACCAATTCTACCCCTTTAGAAATCTCCGTCGGATTCTCTGAATCATGGGAATCTAAAGCTCTTTCCAAGTTGTCCACCACTTGCAGCAAATCCAGAGCAAATTCCTTTATGGCATACTTTCGGTCCTTATCCCTTTCACGTTCCATACGTTTTTTAAAATTAGCAAATTCCGCCTGTTGCCGCTTTAGTGCCTCGCAGTACTGAAGTGCTTCCTCCTGTTCTTTTTTTAAAGCAATTTCCAGTTCCCGAATACGTTCTTCTTGTTCTTCCTGAATTTCCTGAGGGCTCTTCAAAATTTCCTCATCCTTCTGTTCGTTACTTTCTTCTATTTCTTCCACCTCTACTTCATGGACTTCATTTTCTTCCGGATTATTGTTATTCTGCTGAGCTTGTTCCTCCTGACTTTTTCCAGAGTTATTTTTGGATTCTTTTTCTCCATTAGACCTCTTAAACATTTTATCCACCTGCCTTACATTAATATTTAGTTAATAATTATCTCTTAATAAATCATTTAACTGCTTGTTTAGTTGAATCATAATAGATACTACCTTGGTGTAATCCATACGGGTTGGGCCGATGACACTTAAATGACCAATGGTACGATTATCAATTTTATAGGTAGTAGTTACCAAACTACATTCCTGAGCAATATCATACAGGTTCTCTCGTCCGATGGAAACCCGTAGACCCTCTTGGTCCGGGAGAGTTAAAAGATTTTTAATCAACTCTTTTTCCTCTAACATCGCCAGAAAAGATCTCGCTTTTACAATATCATTAAACTCGGGAAAGTTGAAAATATTTGTAGTTCCGCTAAAGAACACATCAATTTGCTCTACTTCTTTAACTACTTCCTGGAGATGCAAAAGAATCATCTCAATAGTCCTTCGATACTCATAAAATTCCCGTTGAATATTTTCAATAACCAATTGCGAGACCTTCCGAATTTCCATTCCTTGCAGATGATGATTTAATAAATTAGTAATTTTTTGAAGTTCTCGAGGATCTAGTTTTTCTCCAATACGAAGAAGCGTATTTTTTACTAGCCCCGTATCCATAATTAAAACCACCAATATCCGCTCTTCATCCACAGGGACTAGTTGGAGGTGTTTGATCCGGTTTTCCTTAGTTTTTTCCGCCATTGCAATAGAGGTATAGTCGGTTAACTGAGATAAGTACTCGGCACTATGCTCTAAAAGATTTTGTACTTCATGAAACTTTTGCATCAGATTATCACGTAAAGATTCCCGTTGAATTTTCGCCAAAATTCTTGACTCCATCAATTTATCCACATACAATCGATAGGCTTTATCGCTAGGAACTCTACCAGAAGAGGTGTGTAATTGTTTAAGGTAACCTTCTTCTTCCAGCTCCGCCATTTCGTTTCGAATAGTGGCCGCACTGACCCCTAAGTCATATTTCCTAGACAAAGTTCTGGAGCCAACAGGCTCTGCGGTTTCGATATAGTCTGTAATAATCGCTCGAAGAATTTTCAACTTTCGTTCACTTAATGTCATATTAACACCCCAATTATTAGCACTCACTTTAATCGAGTGCTAATTATTATGACACTAAATTATCACGTAGGACATTTTTTGTCAAGGGCTTTCAGAAAATATTACCCGATTATCTCTCGAAATACGGAGTTTGATAAATAAAAACCCTTAGGGGTAAGACGCAGTAGTGATTGATGATTCTCCAGCAACCCCTGACTCTTAAATTCTTGGATTTTATCTAAAATAGAATCTTCCAACCTTGTTTCGTAGCGATTCTCTAAGAGTTTTAAGTCGATTCCTTCCGTAAGACGCAGTCCCAACATTAAGGATTCTTTCAGACGATCCTTATCAGATAGAATCTCTACACCTGCAATAGGTTTTTCTCCGGATTGAATCTTATGATGATAACTTCGGAAATCTTCAGCATTGGAAAATCGTTTCTCTCCCATACTGGAATGAGCACCGAGACCAAAGCCCAAATACTCACGATTTTCCCAGTAGGTCCGGTTATGACGGCACTGAAAACCGGGTCTTGCAAAGTTGGAAATCTCATAATGCTGATATTTCTTACTCTGAAGAAACTTTCGAAGATAGTCATACATATCCACCTCTAAATCCTCATCGGGTTCGGGAATGATCCCTTGATCAATTTTTCTGGCAAGCTCCGTCTCTTCGTTGATAATTAGACCATAAGCGGAAATATGGGGAATCTCTAGTTTCTCAGTCCACTTCAAGGTGTTTTGGAAGGTTTTGAGACTCTGCCCTGGAAGGCCAAACATTAAATCCCCGTTGATATTGTTAAATCCAATTTCCCGAGCATTTTCCAGGCTCTCTAAGAAATCTTCAGACCCGTGAATTCTCCCCAGAGTCTTTAGAAGCTTCTGATTATTGCTTTGAAGACCCATACTTATTCGATTTATTCCCGCAGCATAATAATGAGCCATTTTATCATAGGTTAACGTATCAGGATTTCCTTCAATGGAAATCTCCGGAAATTGAACGAAATAGAAAATCTCCCCTAACCGCTCCATAACGTTTACAATAAATTCTGAGGACACCATACTGGGGGTTCCTCCACCGATAAATAGCGTGTCAATCACGTAAGACTTCCCAAGGTCTCTATAATACTCAATTTCTTTTAGAAGATCCTTCATATATTCTTTAATATCATCGGTGCTGCAGTTTTGGAATGATCTAAAGTCACAATAATAACATTTACTCTTACAAAAAGGAATATGCACGTACACGCTTAAATTTTTCATCTATACACCTTCTTTCTGAAAAAAACTAGCAACTTTACGCTGCTAGCTTTTCGATTATTCTTCTATTATGTCTTATCTTTTTATTTTACGACTAATAATTATTTGTTTTAAAACTTTCGTATTTATATATCTATACTTTTTTGCCTCGGATTAATCATCCAGTTTTAATACGGACATGAAGGCTTTTTGCGGCACTTCCACATTTCCTACTTGTCTCATTCTTTTCTTTCCTTCTTTTTGCTTTTCTAAAAGTTTTTTCTTTCTCGAGATATCTCCTCCGTAACACTTTGAGGTTACATCTTTACGTAGGGCCCGTACGGTCTCCCTTGCTACGACTTTTGTGCCGATAGAGGCTTGAATCGGTACCGCGAATTGATGCCGCGGGATTTCATCCTTTAGTTTTTCACACATCCCTCGGCCCCTGGCCTCCGCAGTACTGCGGTGAACAATAAAGGACAACGCATCCACCTGCTCGTGGTTGATTAAGATATCCAACTTAACAAGGTTTGACTCTTTATAATTCTTAAACTCGTAGTCTAAAGAACCATATCCTCGGGTTTTGGATTTTAATGCGTCAAAGAAGTCATAAATCACTTCGTTTAATGGAAGATGATAGTTAATAACCACTCGAGTATCCTCAATATATTCCATATCGATCATATTTCCTCTTCGGTGTTGACAAAGTTCCATTACCTGGCCCACATAATCATTGGGCACCATGATGCTAGCCTTTACAATGGGTTCTTCAATCATACGAATTTCCTGGGGTTCCGGTAAATTTGCAGGATTTTGAATCATCACCACTTCACCATCGGTTTTCGTCACTCGATAGATAACACTGGGTGCTGTGGTAATTACATCAAGGTCAAACTCCCGCATCAGTCTTTCTTGGATAATCTCCATATGCAAAAGACCCAGGAAGCCACATCGAAATCCGAACCCAAGAGCTGCGGAAGTTTCTGCTTCGTACACTAATGATGCATCGTTCACTTGTAGTTTTTCCAGAGCATCTCGAACGTTTTCATACTTTTCTCCCTCAGCAGGATAAATCCCACAGTACACCATTGGAGTGGCTTTCTTGTACCCCGGAAGAGGATTTTCCGTTTCACGCTCGGTTTCTGTAATCGTATCCCCTACGCGACAGTAACGGACGTCTTTAATACTTGCAGTTACGTATCCTACATCGCCTGCCTGCAATTCCGGAAGGGCTACGGGATTCGGTGAGAATACACCGACTTCATTTACTTCAAAACTTTTTCCTGTTGCCATCATTTTAATTTTCATGCCCTTTTTAATTTTCCCTTCATAAACTCGGACATAGGCAATAACGCCTTTGTAATTATCGTAAAAAGAGTCAAAAATTAAGGACTTTAACGGCTTTGTTTCGTCATCCTTAGGATGTGGCACTCTATTAACAATGGCTTCCAGTACATCCTCAATATTAATTCCGTTTTTCGCTGAGATCAGCGGTGCATCACTGGCATCGATGCCAAGAATTTCTTCTATTTCTTTTTTAACTTCTTCGATTCGGGCCCCGGGCAGATCAATTTTATTAATGACCGGAATGATTTCTAAATCCTGCTCTAAGGCTAAATACACATTTGCCAGGGTCTGGGCTTCAATTCCCTGGGCGGCATCCACTACTAAAATTGCTCCTTCACAGGCTGCAAGACTTCTGGATACCTCATAGGTAAAATCCACATGTCCCGGAGTATCAATTAAGTTTAGAGAATACTCCAAACCATCGTTAGCGGTATACAGTAAGCGTATGGTTTGAAGCTTTATGGTAATCCCCCGCTCCCGTTCCAGTTCCATATTATCCAGTAGTTGTTCCTGCATATCTCTCGCGGCGATTAAACCGGTTTTTTCAATCAATCGATCCGCCAGGGTAGATTTACCATGGTCTATATGGGCTATAATAGAAAAATTTCGTATACGATCTTGTCGAACACTTGCCATGATGATCCTCCTTTTATTGTTAATCTTAAACGATTATAACATATTCTATCATGAGTTTATAGAGATTTCATTGCTCTTATAAAAGATTTTGCAATTAGTGGTTGCATTCCCCTCACTTATTTGATAAAATCTATATGTTAACAGCCTGTAAGGGGGTGAATGATTATGGCAAATATTAAGTCAGCACAAAAACGAATCAAAGTTATTCAAAAGAAAACAGCTCGTAACAAGTTAATCAAAGATGATATGAAAAAGACCATCAAGGCTTTTGAAAGAGCACTGGAAGCTAACGATTTTGATACTGCAAAGGAAAAACTTCACTCAATTGAGAAGAAGTTTGACAAAGCTGCTTCTAAAGGTGTATATCACAAAGCAAAAGCGTCTCGAAAGGTATCTCGATTAACAAAAAAGTTAAACCGTGCTGTATAATATTCCCCCCACAAAAAAACCGTGTCTCGGTTTCCTATAAAATAAGCATACCCTTGGGTATGCTTTTTTATTATTCTTCTATCAATAGTAAAGCGAATTTATTTACTTACAAAGTTCCAATACTATCAGTTCAATTCCTAATAAATCTTCAATCTGTCCGGTTTTAATCTTCGCATCGATATTCGTAATATAGTTTATAAAGCCGATCAGCTGTTTTTCCGAGTAGTTTCGACTTTGCTTAATACTTTTCGTAGCTACAAAAGGGTGAATACCAATGCGTTTCGCAATCGCTTTGGAAGTGTATCCTTTACTTGAGAGCTCCTTAACTTTTAAGACATTTTTCATTTGATTGCTTAAGGTGGCTAAAATTTTCAATACCGGTTCTCCCTGTTGAATCAGCTCATTCATTCGGCACAGCCCATCCCGCTGATTCTTTTTTTCAATAGCGTCCATTACCTTAAATATATCATTTTCAAAACTTTTCGATGTAATATCATCGATATCCTCTTGAGTAATTCGTCCTTTCTTTTTACAATATTGGATCAGTTTGTTCACTTCATTTTCCACATCAAACAGATTTTTAGAGCGATTCCTTCCGAGATAATCCATATTAGTTACAAAATAATTCAAAGTACTTGCGTCTACTTCAATTTTTTCTTTGTTGACCTTCCCTTTAACCCAACGAAGTAATTCACTTTCCTGCAAAGGTTCAAATTGAAAATGCCTTCCCTGTTTTTTAATGGCTTTTACAATCTTTTTTCTCGCATCCACCTTGGAGGATAGAAAGATTACACATACCTGGTCCGGAAGACCTTTAATGCATCGAAGAACACTATCCTCCTCTTCCTTGGAGGTGCCTTTTTTCTGAGTGCTTAAAAACAAAGGCTCTTTTACCACCACTAGTCTTTTTTCCGACATAAAGGGTAGGGTTTCCACCGCATCTTGAAACTTAGACAAATCAAAGTCCTTATCATAAAAGGTAGTCATATTCAGAGACTTGAAATTTGGATCGATCAATTTTTTTTCCAGAGTTTTGCAGGCTAAGTCGCTCAAGTATTTCTCTCCTCCGGTAAATAGATAAAGGGAGGCAATATCCTCCTGCTGTACGTGTTTTTTAAATTCTTTCCATTTCATAAAGAAAACCTCTCTTTTCTTAAAATAAGACTTAACCCAGAGTTCTTTTATTTACTCTGAATTGTTACTGAGTTTACTTCGAGGAAGTACTGCTTGCTCTCAATCGATAAAAAAAGAGAGGCTTAGCGTTAAATCGAAGAAGCAATAAATATAAGATGATCGTTAATATGTAATACAAAATCACCCAGGTAAAATTCAATGCGGACGTTTCAATAAAGGCACCGGGGATTTTTTGTAAAAGTCTAACAATGGTTATTTGATAGGTAAGTAAACCGTTAGTAAAATAGTTCACGACCATACCTAAGGGTAACGCAATAAAGCTTACAAAGATGCCTAGAATACCTAAACTCAGTAGCATTCCCATGGTAGGCATCAGTAATATATTGGCAATTATCGAGATAATAGAGATTTGACCGAAGTAATAGGCCATCAGAGGCAAAGTGCCTAATTGCGCTGCTAATGTTACGGCGACTAGCCCACGAAGAGACTTTGGTAAAAAAAACAATCCTCTCTCAAGCTTTGGATACAGTAGTATAATGCTTGCTGTAGCTGCAAAGGACAGCTGAAACGACACGGTAAACAGTGTTAACGGGTTGATCAGTAGAGAGACCACCCCGACTACTGCTATTGCGTGTAGACCATCATACGGCCTTTGCTGGTAAAAAGCAAGAATATAAAGGCCATACATCATCCCGGCACGAACCATCGATATCGGAAATCCGACGAGGGCTCCATAGAAAAACAGAATTCCAAGAATAAACCATAAATAATGTTTTTTCCCAAGTCCCATAGTTTTGAAAAGCATCGTAAAAATGAGCACCAATATTCCCACATGAAGACCAGATACTGCAATAATATGAGCAGTTCCGGTTTGTGAGAAAGTCTTTCGCAACTCCTCTTCTAAAAAATTCTGATTCCCAAAAAGCACACTTTTCATTAATTGATTCTGAGGCTCCTGCAGGGACTGATCCAGAAAGTTCAGTGCTCTCCATCGGTTTCTCGCTAAAAAGCTGTCATGATAAACAACTTCCTTTACTATCAGTTCCACATCTCCCGGTCTTGCCTGCAGCCGGTTATGAAATCCCCTGCTTTTTAAGTACAAATCGTAAGAGCTTATCATCTGTTTCTGTGGTGTTCTTGCTTCTGCAGCTTGTATCTCATTTAAATTGAGTATCATGGGATTGCTGATTTTAATCTGATCTCCTCTATTATATCCGTGATCGATGCCGTAAATCCTTAAATTCTGTTTCTCACGAAAGTGAAATTCCTGCCCGTTTAAGATAAGTCGGCGGCTGAAAAACTCATAGTCCGTGGCAAAATCTCTTTCCCACACTCTTTCCACATGACCTTCCATGATGATCGGTTGTAGACCTAAAAACGCTCTCATGGGATCTTTTTCAATCTGCTGATCATACAGCCGGTGACCGATCATCAAAAATAAGACAATAATCATAATAAAAAATCCAATGGACGTATTATTATCAAAGAGGGCTTTCCTCGGAGCTATTGTATTAATTGTTTTGAGTAGGGTAAATCCATAGTATATGATGAGTACTGTCATTCCACCAATACCCATAAACACCGCATATTTTTCAAAACTGTACCGATTAATTAGCAGTCCTGCCATTAATGCTAAAAACAGGGGAACAAACAGTCTTTTGACTTGAAAACAGACGACTTTTTTCTTCATATTATTTCTATAGTTCCGAAAACCGTGAAGTTAACTTCGGTATAAGAACTATATTACCTTCCTTTCGATTTATTTGTATCGTTCAAATAAAAAGGTCCCGGTAAATACGGTGATCGGTACTGTCATAATCAAACCAATGCTTCCGGCTAAGGCACGAACTATTTCCGTTGCAATAACATCTAAATTAATGATCTCCGTAATGGAAGGTTCATAGGCGGTAAATAAAATAAGCAACGGTATGGCACTTCCTGTATAAGCTAAAATTAGTGTGTTTGCCATGGTTCCCATAATATCCCTTCCTACATTAAAGCCGGCTCGCATCAAATCTCTTCTAGCAATTTCCGGATTGGCATTTTTTACTTCCTGTAAGGAAGATGCAATGGACATCCCCACATCCATAACCGCTCCCAGAGAGCCGATAATAATTCCGGCAAACAGAAGTCCACGGATGTTAAATTCCACATCTTGAGGGATATACAACAGCATCATTGCTTCTTCCGATGAAAACCCGGTTAACTGGGCGCTGGACCCGATCCATAGGGTAATGATTCCAGCGATAAATACGCCTCCCAAAATACCGATAATCGCAGAAAAGCTTTTAATATTAAATCCGGAAATAATAAAAATCGTGACCAAAGTTACGACAATCGATATGAAAACCGCCAGTAAAATCGGACTGTAACCTTGCAGAATTCCCGGTATTAAAACTCTCACTATCAAAACCAGGGTCAGACCAATTGTAATAACTGATTTTAGCCCCTTAATACCTCCGATAATAACCAACAACACTAAAAATAGTCCAATAATTAAATATAGATAGGTATCCCTTGCATAATCTTTTATGTGAACACCTTCCACGTTATCCATGGACCCTTCAATGCCCACTAGAATTCGATCCCCCTCTTCCACTTCCACATCATATACGGGATTTCCCATTAAAATATTGTCCACTTGAAAAACTTCCCCTTTTAACTCTCCGGATGTAATTTCTAAAGTAACTTCCTGAATATAAGTGCCTGCTCCAAATTCCTGATCTCTTTCGGGATTTATTTCGGCTTCCAGAACCACTGCCCGTGCATCGGTAGGTTCTGCCATAGGCTCCTGAATGTCTGGAAAATCCTCCATCGGAGCGGCAGCCATTTGTTCTTGTGGGTTAGACCTATCTTCAGCGGCAAAACTGAAGGACGTAATAAAAAACAAAAATAGCAGGACCCAAATCATCGTTTTTTTTATCATAGTGACCTCCCTGAATGTTGCTTTCATTATATACTTGCTTAGTAATGAATATCCCGTGCTTATCTATTGTTTTGCATTTTAAATAAATTAATGATCTACTTTTGGATGTTTGTCTTTTAATTTTCCCCGAGCTCTTTTTCTGGATCGTAACTCCCGAAGCTCCTCTTCAATTAAAGGATGGGTTGGCATTAGCTGTTTTGCTTTGTAAAGATGCCACTGAGCAAGTTCTAAATCTCCTCTTTCCATTCGAATCAGCCCTAACAGATAATGATAGGAAGACATTCCCGGCTCCTCTTTAAGAAGAAGTTCCCCGTATTTTAGTGCCTGATCGTAGTTCTTAAGCTCATAAAAATTTATTCCTACCAGTCTAAGCAGGTGATAAAGATCCTTCGGATCCTCCTTGAATATTTTTTCATAGATTTTAACTGCTTTTTCATACTCCTTAGTATGAATGTAGCTTTCCCCTAAATTACTGAGCAGTTCTATTCTTATGATCTTGTCTTCATTTTTCGTTCTTTTCAGTCCTTTTTTAAAGGTTCTAATGGCCTCTAAATCCCTCTCTAAATCTGATAACAACTCTCCTTTGGTTTTATACAGTAAGGGGTCAGTAATTCCCTTTTTTTCTGCAGCTCCGATGATTTCCAAAGCACGATCATATGCGTCTAATGTGGCTAAAATGACTGCTTGGTTGCAAATGACAAAAATATTTTTCGGATATTTCTTTAGTGCAAATTTCCCGATTTTATAAGCTTTATCTTCCATGCCGTGGAGCATATAAAAGGCGGAAAGATTTAAGTAGGGTTCTTCGGATTTGATATTAATATACAGGGGTTTTTTAATAGCTTTTTCTGCTTTTTTAATCTCGCCCTTTTCCTCGTAATATATGGCAATATCTTCGTACAAAGCATAACGCCGATATTTCTTCAAGAACTCTGGATGATACTTTAAAATAAGATTCATTCCTGCATAAGCTTCCCGGACTCTCTCCCGATCGAAGTGATTTCGGATTTCCTGATAAAATATCTTCCATTTATCCGCAGAGTCCTCTAGAGAATCCAAGGCATACTTTTCATACCATCTTTTATTTAATTCCCGGATTTCCATTGACTTTGTTGGATAAAATACCTCCTGTGGGATATTTTCTTTCTGAAAAAGACCTTTAACTTCTTGGTATCGTTCCTCTCCCAAATTGTTTACTTCGAAACGGACCTGCAACCAATAGCCCGGAACTCCTTTATAAGAGTGCTGCAATTTGATAAGCGTAACTCCAGGTTTCAAGCGTGGTTTATCCGCTAATGACTCTTTTGGGGAAACTTCTTGCAGCGGAAATTTTCGATGTAAATGTAAATGTTTCTCAATAAACTCCACCCGTTTTACTTTATCTAAAAAAAATCCATGTATTATCAAATTTGATACTCCTCTCACTTCGGAAAAAACTATATTTTTCAATCCGATTGTCGGTCAAAAATATCTAGGTTTCACTGCTTACTTTCAGATTTCTGTGCTATAATAATCCTATAATACTACATTTATTGCTTATCTCAAATCTCTTTTCTAAATTTATCGTATAAAAAAATTCATGCTATCTTATTATAAAGAAAGGAGTTCCCTTTATGACTATTAATAAGACGGTTAAAAAGATCCTCCAAAGTCCAATTTCTTTCATGTTATTTCTTTTATTAATCATAACGTCTTTTTTGTTTTTTTTCAATGATTTCACAGGGGAAGATCCATTTGTTTTACAAGTACATTTTATCGATGTTGGCCAAGGGGACAGCATTTTAATCCAAACCCCTCAGAAACAAAATATTCTTATTGACGGCGGAGAAAAAGACCAGGGAATATTCCTGAAGGGATACTTGGAAAAACAAGGGGTAAAACATTTACATATGGTCATAGGAACCCATCCCCATGCAGACCATATCGGAGGTTTGGGTTTTATTCTAGAGAATTTCCCCACAGATCTTATTATACTTCCTCCTGTAGTCCATTCGACTAGAACCTTTGAAGATCTTCTTCGTACCATCGAGCTACATAACATCCCGTTGAAGCCTACACCATCTCCCGAACCATACACTTTTGAAGAAAACTTAACTCTTGAGTTTTTAGGTCCCCACAGGGATTTCCAAGATCATTTAAATAACTGGAGTATTGTATTAAAACTTACCTATGTAGATCATAAGTTTTTATTTACTGGTGATATCGAGGTCGGGGCAGAGACTGCTTTAATTCAGGATTATTCATCGAAAATCCTATCCGCCCATGTATTAAAGGTTCCTCATCATGGTAGTAGCACTTCCAGCACAGAGCCTTTTTTAGAAGCGGTGAGCCCAAACATATCAGTAATTTCCTCAGGGAAAGAAAATCCCTATGGACACCCCCATAAGGAAACAGTTGAACGCCTTTTCCGTTTTTCTCCTGTAGTGTATCGTACGGACCTTCAAGGGACCATTCTTTTAAAAAGCGACGGGGTGGAGCTGTGGTCTCCTACCCCGCCAATTTCCCTGGATTCTTTCGCTTATTAACGTAAATAGTCTTTAAAAACCTTATCGGACCATTTTTTTCCTAAATACCGTTTGGTTGCTATATACCCGTAGTCCTTTGCAAAGAACTTGTCTTTAAAATAATCTTTCCAGCGGCAGAATTCTTCGGTTTCCTTCGGCAAATCGTCATAATTTTCATCGAGACCTTGGTACCACTGTTGAAATAATGTAAGAATATCTTCAAATCCTTTGTCGATGGACTCCGTGTTTACCATACCGTTGTAAGAGTTTTCTATTACTTCATCAACTAAAAAATACTGAGGTTTTACGGTCTTATACAACCTTTTCGCTCCCAGCTCTTCATCCATCTTCAGAAGTTCTTGAAATCCCGGTATACTTTCAGCTTCCTCTATATCATAATAGGCATAATTCACTGTTACCACCGCGCGTTTCGGTACGTATATACACTGATAGATAAAAATCGGATAACATCGGTTTTGGGGATAACAAATACCGAATTCATAACCATAGATGTTTAATCCTTTCAGTTGTAGGTTCGGAAATTTTTCAAGATATTTTCCTTTTAAAACCTTCACCTCACCTTTAGAAAACAATCGATTCTTCTTAGTTGTTTTTTTCGGGATAGATTCTTTCTTCAAAAAGTCCAAATCTTCTAATCGTTCTGACAAGGACTTTTGTATTTTAGGGATCACGTTGATGCTCCTCTCTAATTATTTCGCTATACTTAATATTATATTTTTTTTAAGTAAAACAAATAAACTTATCAAAAAAATCGTTAATGGTTCTTCTATGGGGTATAATACTCTTAAAGGAGGTTTCCCTATGAGTAGAACCTCATCCATCAATAAAAGTCATATTCATAGTCTTTACGTTCACCGTAATACCGTGGTCAGCGGAGCTTCTTCCGTAGACGGCGTAACTCCCATTCGAAAAGTGGAAAACAACACTTTTTACTCCGATGGAAACTATCTTTATTATTCGGATGCTTTTTACGACCATTTGAACCGCTTTGAAAACGCCTACAACAGTTATTATACCCAAAGTAATCGACTTTCAAAACTTTCAAAGATACTAAGTACTACTAACGAAAAGACTTTTCAGCTTGATAATTTGGTAAAGGTTTTTGATCTTCTTACCAAAGAATACAATGAAACCATGGTAAACCTCAGAACCGCTGAAGAAGAAAGTAATATTCAACTTTCTTCAGAAATCATGCAATTTCTCATGGCGCAACAGCATTTTCTTGGTTATTTAGGGATTACCTTAAGAAGTGATTATTCCTGTAACTTTTCTCCCTGGATTTTTCGAAACAACTATCACTATCAAAGGGAAAAAATAGTATTCTTGATGACACATAAAAGATATCTGTTACAAAGGCTTACCGATTTATTTAAAACCGTTACTATTGAACCCGAGATTTTTTCTATATACCGCCCTATGGATCAGGAGCGGGAACATGGGGTATTGCTAGACCAGCGAACTTAATCACCCGATGTTTTATTAACCCACAGCTGTGATTGTTTGTCTTAAGTCGATTTTTAGCAACCGCCTTTATAGCAAAAAACCCTTAAACATTCCTCCGGGGATTTATGTTTAAAGGTTTATTTTTTTAAAACAGAATAATGATTTGGTGCGGGGGATGGGGTTCGAACCCACACACGATTAACGCACATGTCCCTCAAACATGCCTGTCTGCCTATTCCAGCACCCCCGCTATTCAAACACTACCCCATTATAAGATGAAATCACTTCCTTGTCAATATGCTAGTGGAAGATCTATAGAAGTTCTCATACTTACCCTTTAATAAACTAAAAAATCTTTGAAACCAATTATTCAATAGTTACTTAGTTTCAATAAACCACTCGTCCAGGTTGGCGAAAATATTATTGCCTCTTAGCTGCAAGTATCCATGAAGGGATTCTCCAGAAAGATAAGTATCTTGTAAGAAATATAGACTTATAATTGGTAATTCTTCATGAATCATTGCTTGTAAGGCTTCCATCCGATCTTTCTTTTCTTCCGGGGTTGGAGTCCTAAAGGTATCTTCCAGCATTTCATCCATTGCGCCATCACGATAGTCCATAAAATTACTTCTTCCTGCGAAGTCTGAATGAAATGCGAAGGATAGATCCGGTAAAAATGCTAATTCCCATGCGCCAAAATACAGCTCATAGTTTCCGTTGTCTAAACGTTGTTGAATACTGTTAAAATCTTCTCTAGCCAAAGTTATATCAAAACCTAAATGAAGCAGTTGTTCTTTAATTACTTCCGCCGCCATCACCCTTGGTCCATGGTTTTCATTAACCAGGATTTCGACGGTAAGACTGTCTCCATTATTGTCAACCCAAAGGCCCTCTTCTCCGAATTGGTAACCCAGATTTTCCATTATTTCCTGAATTTCCTCTTCCTCTAAGGTTCCTTCATCTTCAGAAAGCCTTTCGTTGTAGAGCCAGTGTTCCCGGTGGATGGGAGTTTCTGTGGCTTGGCCGTATCCAAAGTAGATTTCTTCAATCAATTGCTCTTTGTTGATTCCTTGCGCAAAAACTCTTCTGACATCTTTATTTCCTGCAAAGACGGAGTCCCCGTCAAAATTGAATGCAAGAAACTCTACGTGATTTCTAAGAAAAGCATGGACATTTCTCTCTTCACTACCTTCATGGTCTTCCAGATCCAAGTAAGTACTTCTGAACAGGTCCAGTTCTCCCTCTTCAAATAATCCCTTTCGCTCTTTGTAGTCTTCTATAATACGTACATCGATCGCCTCAATAAATGGATCTGTTCTATAATGGTCTTCAGACTTACGTAAGGTAAACCCCTCCTCACCCATTTCATCGAGCATATATGGTCCGGTACCAATCCAGGGGAAATCCTCTCCAGTTAATAGCTCCGGATTTTCTTCGAAAATATGCTTGGGCAGTATCGAGAAAGTTAACGCTTCCAAGGCATTACTAAAGGGTCTTGTGAAAGAAATCCGAGCATTTCCGTTTTCCATTTCTCGAACTGCAGAAATATGTTTAACGCTGTTTTGGTATATTCGGTGGCTGATACTTTCCGACGGGGCATTTTTAATGGCATTCACGGTAAATTCAATATCCTCTACGGTGAAAGGTTCTCCATCATGCCACATTACCTCCGAATTGAGCTCTAGTTCCACGACTTGACCGTCTTCTGAAAAACTCCAGTCTTTGGCAATTTCTCCAATAATGGAAAGGTCCTCGTCAAAGGTTACCAGACTCTCAAAAATCAGCTGTTGGATATGAATCATATCCTCAGGATTTTCATAAATCGGATTCCCATGAGCAACTTCAGCAACCGCTAATCGCAAAGTTCCTCCATAATTTGCTTCCGGTTCACCGAGTTCTTCTTCCTCCTCTACTTCTCCATTTTCCGACTCTTCCTCCGGAGCTTCTTCATCACATGCTGTTAGGAATACAATCAATAATAGTCCCATAAAAATCATCATCATTTTTTTCTTCAATTCTTTTCCCCCTTAATTAATTACCCCATTTTTACTGTCGGATTTTCTTTTAACATTCATTCTTCAGTTGTGATTTCTTCATAGTCGTTTTTTGCTTCTTTCCTTGTCCCATTAATCTGGAAAACTCTTGTTCGATTTGACTCTGTAAAAACTCGATATCTTTAGAATTATCAAGTACCACGTCGGCAAACTTCTTCTTTTCCGATGTGGACATTTGAGATTCAATTTTTCTTTGGGCATCGGTTTTACTGATTGCGTCTCTATTCATCAGTCGACGGATCTGTTCATCCTTTGTAATAGCCACGAGCCATACCTCGTCCACCCATGTATGAAGATTCATTTCAATTAATAAGGCTCCATCGATGACTATGCACTCGGATGTCTTTGCTTCTTGTGAACGGTTTTCCGCTGACTTTTTAAATCTTGCCAGTTGATCCGCAATTTTATTTCGAATAGCAGGATACATAATTTCATTGAGTTTCTGTAGGGCCTCGCCATCATTAAATACCATAGAACCCAGTTTTTTACGAAGAAGTTTTCCCTCTTTATTCAGGAATTCTTTTCCGAAAGTCTCTTCTATTGCATCTAAGACATTGGATTCCTCAGCAACTTCCCGCGCAACCATATCTCCGTCGACAACATTACAACCCAGTTTTTCCAGATGTTTTGATGCCGTGCTTTTTCCTGTGGCAATACTGCCGGTTAATCCTATGATTATAACCATTCAATCACCTTTTCCTATTTAAGATCGTACCAGCATTTTCCCTGGGACATGTCAATTTTTAGCGGCACTTTTAAATCCATGGCATCCTCCATCGAACTTCGAATGATTGCTTTCACCTGATCGATTTCCTTTTCCGGAGCCTCCACAATCAGTTCATCGTGTACCTGTAACAACAGCTTTCCTTCTAAGTTCTGTTCATCTAATTTTTTAAATACTTGAATCATGGCAATTTTAATAATGTCTGCAGCGCTTCCTTGAATCGGTGTATTCATTGCGGTCCGTTCTGCAAAGGAACGGAGGTTGTAGTTTCTCGCATGGATATCAGGCAAATACCTTCTTCGATTAAGAAGTGTGGTTACATAACCAAATTCTTTCGCAAATTCTACGGTTTTATCCATATAGGATTTTACCCCGGGATATTTTCTAAAATAATTGTCAATATAATCCTGGGCTTTTTTTCGGTTGATCCCCAAGTTTTCCGACAATCCGTAATCACTGATTCCATAGACAATTCCGAAGTTCACAGCTTTAGCATTACTTCGCATATCCGAAGTCACTTCATCAAATTCTACATCGAAGATTTCCGCTGCAGTGCGAGTGTGAATGTCCTCATTCCGAAGAAAAGAATCAATTAAATTTTCATCCTCAGACATATGGGCTAGTACCCGAAGTTCAATTTGTGAATAATCCGCCGAAATAAAGATCGAATTTTCTTTAGCAACAAATACTTTTCGAAGCTGTCGTCCCATTTCCATACGAATTGGAATGTTTTGTAGATTAGGCTCCGTACTGGAAATTCTTCCTGTGGATGCCACGGTTTGCATAAAGTGAGAGTGAATACGTCCAGTGATCGGATTAATAATTTTTAACAATCCGTCAATATAAGTATTTTTAAGCTTAGTAATTTGTCGATATTCTAGAATCCTCTCAATAATATCATGTTTATCCTTAAGCTTTTCCAACACTTCAACATTAGTGGAATAACCGGTCTTCGTCTTCTTCATCGGAGGTAGATTCAGCTTGTCAAACAAAATAGTGCCCAATTGTTTCGGAGAGTTAATATTAAATGTTTCTCCTGCTAAATTATAAATGGTTTTTGTTAAGTTGTCTATCTTTTCTTCATAGCTCTTTTGCAGTTCCTTTAGCAACTCTTTATCCGCTAGTATTCCCTGATACTCCATACCGGCTAATACTTCTATTAAGGGAATCTCCACGTTTTGATGAAGATCATTTAGTTTGTATTCCCGCAGTTTATCTTCCATAAAGGATTTTAATGAAAATAGGTGTAGTACCCGGCCTTGTAGATACGAAGAAAAATCTTCCTGCTCCAGATCTTGAAAGGAAATTTGTTTTTTTCCCTTGCCCAGGAAGGCTTCTTTGCTTTTTATGTTGGTTCCTGTGTATTCCAATACCAAATCCTCTAAGTCATAACCGGATTTGTTGGGATTGATTAAGTACTCCGCAATCATGGTGTCAAACACTACGTAATTTAAATTGATCCTGTGATTTTTCAAATGCAGAATCTCACTCTTACTATTATGAGCTACAAGTTCTATTTTTTCCCTTTCAATAATCATTTTAAACCACACCCAAAATTCTTTCTTTAGGGCCGAGCTGAAAGTAGCCAGATCAATAATATATACGTTGTTTTCTTTAGTCACAAGACTTAATGCCAAAATTTCATCCTTAGTTAATGCCTCCCCTTTTGTTAAAGAATACATTCCCAGTTTCTTCGAAGTCTTTAAGTATTCTTGAATAGCATTTTGTAGTTCTTTAAAGCTATTTTCATCCTGCACTTCTAACACTTTGTAATCCTCTGAAGAACTAACATCTTCACCTAAAGCTTTGGTGACTTCCTCTTCTATTGAAGAACCCTCTTCTGCCCGAGCCCGAATTTTTTTCATTAAACTATGAAACTCGTAATCTTTAAAAATTTTAACCGCTTCCTCCAAGTAAATTTTTCTTCTTTTCAGTTTTAAAAAATCAATATCCATGGGCATATATCGAACGATTGTTGCCAATCGCTTGCTGAGTATTGCTTTATCCTGATTACGTTCCACTTTTTCACGTAGTTTATCCCCGGATATTTGATCGGTATTTGCTATTAAATTCTCAACAGTTCCAAATTCCTGCAGTAACTTAAGGGCGGTTTTTTCGCCGACTCCTGGAATTCCCGGAATATTATCGGAGCTGTCCCCCATTAGACCCTTTAAGTCGATAAAAGCCTTGGGGGTCACTCCGGTTTCCTCTTTTACTTTATCAGCATCATAAATTTCAATGTTGGATATGCCCCGTTTGGTAAAGATGATTTTAGTAGTGTCAGAGGCCAGTTGTAATGCGTCCTTATCCCCAGTTACCACTAGTGTCTCCATTCCCTGCTGTTCTCCCTGGGTTACAACGGTCCCGATGATATCATCTGCTTCAAAACCTTCAACTTCTATGCGATACACGTTAAGAGCATCTAAGATATCCTTTAGAGGCTGAATCTGCTGACGAAGCTCCGAAGGCATTTTTTTTCGTCCCGCTTTGTATTCCTTAAACTCTTTATGGCGGAATGTTGGCTTTCTCAAATCAAATGCTACTGCAAAATATCCTGGATTATATTCTTCCAGCATTCGAAAGGTCATTGTTAAAAAACCATAAATAGCATTGGTGTGTCTTCCGTCCTTGGTTTTCAAAGGGGGAAGCGCATAAAATGCTCGGTTTAGAAGACTGTTTCCATCAATAATGATCATTTTATTATTCTCCTGCTGAGTCAAATTTTGGCTTTCATTGTTGATCAAATTTCCTCGCCTCTCTTTCCTTCAATTTTAAATTAGGCATTTTTTACTATTTTTTATTTATACTTGCTAATTCCCGTTCCCGAAGTGAAATTAATTCATCTTGATTAATTGTGTTCAATTTTTAGCAGTTACTTTATAAGCCAATTTCCACTCTTAATTTTTGCGATTCTTTCGAGGAACCACTATTACGGTTATTACCCCAATTCCCAGTAATAACACGATCCATTCCCTGTATTTTACGCCTAATATCTTGGATTCTTCAGTTTCCATGGTTCTAAGTTCGCTTTCTTCCACTTGGTCTTCTCGAGAATAACTATCTTCACCAAATGCGGTTTCTTCATCCTCCATAGCGGTAATTCCAGGTTGTCTTTGAGGATATTCTGAGATTTCATTTTCCACAGAATCTGAGATTTCTTCCGATTCTTCGACAGGTCTTTCCTCTGGATCACTTTCCCCATCACTGTCCATAACCATCATATCCTCTTGTATGGGACTTGGAGCCCAGTCAGTATTTAGAATCACTGTAGAGGTTACGATCAAGATCAAAACCGCGGCCAAAGAAACCTTTTTGATCCATGGATTCTGTTTTAAGAACCACTGACGAGGGTTTTTTCTGTAACCATAGAATTCCCTGTTTTTTTGTACGTTTTCATATTCATCTTCCACTATACTATTTTCAGTGGATTCTTCCGAACCTTTCCGAGTTTTTTCATATTTGGATTTCATCACTTCCATCTCTAGTGCATTTATAATGCTTTTGCTTAAGTCTTCAGGTGCCTTAATATTATTCAAATCCTCTAGACTTCCGAGAATTCCTTTGGTGTTTTCTAGGGCTCGAAAACATTGCCGACAATCATTAACATGATCCAGAAAGCTCTTTTCTTCATCTTTATTTAGTTTTCCGTCGATATATAGGGATATTTTCTCATCAAATTCATTGCAGTTCATTATTTTTCCTCCTCTCTAATGCTCCTTTAGAAGGTCTGTCAAACGTTGTCTTAATTGTTTCCGCCCTCTATTTAACCGGGATTTTACCGTTCCTTCGGAGATATTCAGTACTTTTGCAATTTCTTCATAGGAGAGGTTTTCAATATCCCGCAAGATTATAACTCCCTGATATTCTGCAGGTAGCTCTACTATACATTTTTTTATTTCTTTTTTTACAAATTCATATTCCAACAGTGCCTCGGGACCATCGGACAAGTCTTTCAAGGGAATTTCATACCCGTTATTATTTAAATTGTTTTTCGTTTCCATAGGTATTTCCTTCCGTCTTTTTTGTTTGCGAATTATATCCAGACAGGTATTGTGAACAATTCGGTACATCCATGTGGAAAAATTACTTTGAAATTTAAAGTTTTTAAGGGATTTGTATATTTTAATAAAGGATTCCTGGGTAGCATCCTTAGCATCTTCCGGATTTCCAAGCATTCCATAGGCCGTTCGATAAGCCTGATCCTGATAACGAAGGATCAGCTGTTCAAAACTTTTTATACTTCCCTGTTGTGACTCTTTAATGAGTTTAGCCTCTTCGATGTTCAATGGCGGCTCCTTTCCGAAGATCTATAGTTTTTAGACTTCATTTTCATTAAAATTGTTCCCGTATACCCTGATCTATTTTATAGCTCTCGGATCTATATTATCACAAATTTTCCCTTCATAGTAACGAGAAATTATTTGACTTTGTCTAGGGATCGTGTTATTATTTCTATAGATTTCAGCCGCGGTGGCGGAATTGGCAGACGCAGCAGACTCAAAATCTGCCGGTGTTAATCACTGTAAGGGTTCAAGTCCCTTCCGCGGCACCACCTTTAAGCTTAATATTTTCCATCAAATCTTTAGCCTCCTAGTTATGTTCTAGAGGTTTTTTTTAGTTATGACTGTTTTAAAGCTACAATCCCGGTTATATAGACTATGTTCAAGCAGAATGTGTGCAGGCCTAAATCTTAGAAAAAAATTTTTCTACGGACCCTCTATACAAACTTATCCATTATAGAATAGAGAATTTTCTGAAGCATAAGTATACTGTAAAACAATTAATAAGCCAAGTGAGGTGAAAATATGAATGAAGAAACCCGCTATAAAGCTTCCCGCAAAGCCTCTTATTTGAATCTGCTGGGAAATATCGTACTTACCTTTTTAAAAGGATTTATCGGATACCTTGCAGGGAGTACGGCTCTGATGGCTGATGCGGTACACTCAGCTTCGGATTTCATCGGGACCGTCATAGTTATTAAGGGGGTAAAAATAGCTCATCAACCTCCCGATGAGTCCCATCCCTATGGTCATCATAAAGCCGAATCCATTGTCTCAAAAATCATTGCCATTATTTTAATGATTACCGCAGTGTTCATCGGCTATGAAGCTTTTCAGATCCTTGTTTCCGATGATATCGGTATTCCCGGAAATGCAGCCATTGTTGTGGCTATAATATCCATCGCTGTAAAAGAGGGAATGTACCAGTACACCATTCGGGTGGGCAGAAAGTATCGTAATGCCGCATTGATTGCTGATGCATGGCATCAACGCTCCGATGCAATTTCTTCAATTGCTGCTTTAATCGGGATTACCGGTGCCGTACTGGGTTTTCCCTTTATGGATCCTCTTGCGGGCATAGTGGTGGCACTGCTGATTTTAAAGACAGCCATTTCCATCTATATTGATGCCATTCAAGATTTAATGGACTCCGCCCCTGCCCAAGAAGTTCTAGATAAAATTACGGATGCCGCAGAAATCGAAGAAGGCGTAAAAGCAGTTTCCGAGATCAAAGTGAGACGTTACGGTTCCATGTTACTAGTAGATATGAAAATCAATGTCTCTCCTCATATTACCGTTGAAAGTGGCCATGCTATAGCAGCCCGCACAAAGCAAAACATCCTTGCCCTTAATGATGAGGTAAAGGATGTGCTGATTCATGTGAACCCCTACTACGATCAGGAGACAGTACCTCAGAAGAAAGATCATTAATTCAAAAATAATCTCATCTATTATTTAACAACTTGAAAAAGGCCGAAAACCCTTGTTGGATTTTCGGCCTTCTTAGTTGCTTTATAATTAAACCGCTATACTCTATCAACTACCTACACTAAAATCAATTTCCATAACTCTCTTGATATGCTAATCTATGAGTAAAAAGCTCGATAAGCAAGATAAGTCATATAAAGATCCACTTTACTGACAATCTCCATGGGTGCATGCATACTTAGTACCGGAACGCCGCAGTCTACGACCTCGGTATTATAATTCCCTATAATATAGGCAATCGTTCCTCCACCTCCTTGGTCTACTTTGCCAAGTTCTCCCATTTGCCATTGAATATCATTATTCTTAAACGTTTGTCGTAGCGCTGCTAAAAATTCATGGTTGGCATCGTTGCAGCCACCTTTTCCTCGAGAACCAGTGTATTTACTGATGTTTACCCCTTTCCCCATGTAACAGGAATTTTTCGGATCCAGCACTTCTGGAAAGTTAGGGTCAAAAGCCGACATTACATCGCCGGATAAGGCCTTTGATCGGTTAAGAGCCCTGCGAATACTCAGTCTAGTGGTGCCTTCCTGAAGTTCCAGTAATTCATCTACAGAGTTCTCAAAAAACTTTGATTCCATTCCCACATTACTGATGCTTCCCACTTCTTCTTTATCAACGAATACAGCTAGTGCCGTTTTTGTTGGAGCTTTAAGATCAAGAATTGCTCGTAGTTCAGCATAGGCACACACTCTATCATCATGTCCATAAGCCGCAATCATGCTTCGATCCAGACCCAGATCCCTTGCTTTTCCCGCAGGTACCAGTTGTATTTCAGCAAAAGCAAAGTCTTCTTCCGTGATACCATACTGCTGATTTAAGAGGTTTAGCAGATGAGCTTTTACTCCTTCTTTTTCATCTCCCTCTTTCGTTGCCTGATTGCCTAACAAAACGTTTAACCCTTCACCGGTAATTCCTTCCGACATTTTTTTGCTCATTTGATCCTTGGACAAGTGGGGAAGCAGGTCGGAAATCATCAAAATCGGATCCGAAGGATCTTCTCCGATGGTAATTTCCACAAGTTCTCCGTTCTCTTTTGTGATTACCCCATGCATCGCTAAAGGCATGGTAACCCATTGATATTTTTTTACGCCTCCATAATAATGGGTTTTGGCCAAGGCCAATTCCTTATCTTCATAAAAGGGAAAAGGTTTTAGATCCAATCTAGGACTATCCAAATGAGTACCGATAATGTTCACTCCGGATTCCATAGGCTCTTTGCCGATAACCACTAAAATTACTGCTTTCTCTTTGTTCATAAAATATACTTTATCTCCGAGCCCCAAGGTCTTATTCCCCTTTTTTTGTAGGTTCTCAAAAGACACAAAACCCTCGGCCTTGGCCTGTCGAATAATTTCTTTTACACATTTTCGTTCAGTTTTGCTATTATCAATAAAACTTTTGTAGGAGTCTCCAAATTCTTGGCTTTCTTTAAGCTTTGATTCGTTCAGTGTCTTCCATAGGCTTTTCCGATTAAAGAATAATTCGTTTTCCATAAATCCTCCCATTGGATCAGTTACTGATCCTGCTGATTTCTCAGTGCAAATATGGCGGCCTGAGTTCGGTCGTTTACATGGATCTTCTTAAAAATATTTGATACATGATTTTTTACGGTTTTTTCACTGATAAACAGGGTATTGGCAATTTCCCGGTTATTCATTCCTTGCGAAATAAGCTTTAAGACTTCCTTTTCCCGTCGTGTAAGTTTCATCAGATCTTCCATTTCCTTACTCAGTTTTGCTTCCGGTTCTGTATGCTTATGATCTTTTACCAGGGCCCCGGCAATACTGGGGTGAACGTAGGATCCTCCTTTATTCACATCTCTAATACCTCGGATCAAACTGTCACTTTCCGCATCTTTTAAAATGTATCCGTCGGCCCCTAGATTAATGGTCTCCACTAAATATTCCCTTTCATCATGAAAGGTTAACATGATTACTTTTCGGTTTTCATCCGTGGATTTAATTTTCCGCAAAGTTTCAATACCATTGAGTTCCGGCATATTAATATCCAGTAAAATAATGTCCGGATTGATGTTATTTAATTTTTCCAGTGCTTCTTCTCCGTTACCGGCTTCTCCCACGACTTGGAAATCCTCTTCTAACTCCAGTATTTTTTTGATGCCTTGGCGTACTAATAAATGATCATCCACAAGTAATATTTTGATCATATTCCCACATCCTTCCCTAAGGGTCCTTATTTTTTTATCTTTAGCTGTTATTCGGTATCACACAATGGACCTTCGTCCCCATTTCTTCTTTACTTTCAAAGGTGATTTTCCCATTCAAGAGTTTAATCCGTTCTTTAATGTTTTGCAGTCCTAAACCACACAAGCTATCTCCTTTTATGTTCCCTGATTCACTACAACTTTTAGATTTCTCGCCCAAATTAAAACCTTTACCGTTGTCCCGAACACCCAAACCTATGGTTTTTTCATTAATGTTCAAGGTTACTTCCACAGAAGTAGCTTCCGCATGCTTTCGTACATTGTTCAAGAGTTCTTGGGTAATTCGAAAAACAAAAAGATTTCGGACGGAATCCTCAATTTTCTTATCCGAATCAATGATCAGATCGGTTTTAATTCCCGTCTCCTCCTGAAAAACTTCCAGATACTTTTGAACCATTGACGTAAATCCCAAGTCGTCCAAAGACATCGGTCGAAGATTGTAAATGATCCGCCGGACTTCCTTTGTACTCTCCCGGACAATTTCTCTTAAACTCACCAACTCTTTCTTAGCCTCTGCCAAATCTTTGTCAATCAGACGTTCACAAAGCTCGGTTTTAATAATCACATTGGACAAGGATTGAGCCGGTCCGTCATGGATATCCCTGGCAATTCTTTTTCGCTCTTCTTCTTGGGCGAGAATGATTCGTTTTCCAATATCCTGTTTTTCTTCTATGCCTTCCACACTTAGAAGAACACTATCAAAGTTGTCTGCTAAAAACTCCAGAGCAATACCGATCTTCGACGTGAGGCTCTCCGCTTTTTTCAAATTTCTCTGCGCTTCTTTTAAGCGTAATTCCAAGTCTTTTCTTCTATCAATCAATTCCTTTTCTTCCCGGCGTTTGACCAGGACCTGAAGTCTCAAATCATTGGCTTTTTCATAGGCTTTTTTAATGTCTTCCTCATTGTAGGTCTCAAAGTTTTTACTTACCTTTAACAATTCTCTTCGCCCGGATCGTTCTTTGTTTTCCAAATCCTCCACTTCAAGAACAAAGGCCTTGGCTTTTTCTTTTAGATCCCTTACCTTTTGCTGAATTTCATCACATTCTCTGCGTAGATTTTCAGTGATTTCAAAAATTTCTTCTTTACTCTCCTCCATGGCATGAATGGCCTTAGAAAGAATGTCATTGATTTTTGAAACCTCTTGCGGTTCGTTTCTCATAGATTCACCTCTTATTCCCCTTGATAAAATACGGGAAAACCTAAAGTTCTTGGAGCCATTATTTATAAGAAATCTTATTGCTCCTCCCTTATTATATTACCCTAATTTCATAAAATCAAAAGTTTATTTTTCTAATTATTATAAAACTACTATATATTACGTTCTTTTGTTATTATTCCAGTGTTCTGATTCTTGATTCCCAGTGTTTATGTCTTTGAATTAGAAAAAGCCCGAGACTTATCCCCGACTTTTCATCATCAAATTAGTCTACGATTTTAATTCTGTCAAACTGTTGCTTAGCACTTTTTCTAAAGGCTTGAATATACTCTTTTCTAAGAGCTTGTCGTTCAGTTTCTTCAGCCTCTGTCAATGTCCTCTTCTTCGCTATTTTTGCCAGTTCATTAATTCTGTCAATCTTTTCCTGCTCTACCATAATTCTTTGCCTCCTTTGCTTCCGCGTCCAAAGGGTTTCTTTGTTCAACAGGATCTTTAAAGTTGGACTGAACCCTTAATCATTTGAATCCGTTCGTTCATAAACCATAGAAATACCTTCTAGAATAAAAGTTTTTTGCTCTTCTGAAAGATCTTTTAGAATATCCCGCAGATACTCTCTTCTAGCAGTAAGGACTTTTTGGATAATTTTATGCCCTTTTTCCAAAACTGAAACTCGGACTACTCTACGGTCCTTCTTATCCCGGACCCGTTTAACCATTTTATTTTTTTCCATACGATCCACCAAATCCGTGATGGTGCTACAAGCCAAATACATTCGCTTGCTTAACTCTCCGATGGTTAAATCCTCTTCCTTTACTAAATATAGCAGTGCCTGAAATTGGGGAGGGGTTATTTCAAATTCCACCAACATTTCCCGACCTTTTTGCTTTACTATTGTACAAAGATAACGGAGTTCTTTTTCAATTTCCGTAATAACATCCTTACTTTCATTCTCAGAATCAATTTTCAGCATCTTTCGTCCTCCTAAATATAGTATATCTTCTATTTTAACATAGTTTGTCTCTCTTTTTAACACCTTTTTATGATAATCCTCTTAAAGCTCTTTTTACGGAATAAGAATTTTTACAGCTTTTTTATGAACGGTAATTTTTACCGGAGTATTCCCCAAATATTCACCGTCCACATCCATTTCCATAGCAGGATTTGCTTCTATTTGAATTTCCTCCACATTTTTATAATATACTTTGGGATGACTTAAGTGGCTACCATTTATGGCTTTTACAAAAATATTGATAAAATCTTTTATTGGAATTTTCTCCACCAATAACAGATCCAGTTTTCCGTCATCGGTTTTCGCTCGGTTCATCAGCTGTTTAAAACCTCCTACATATCGGGTATTGGCAACCAATAAAAATAGTATCTCCTTTTCTTCCGTTTCGCCGTCAATGGTCAGCCTCACCGTTGTGGGTTTGAAAATCTGATTAGGAAAATCCCTGGCCCCTTCTAGAATATAAGCCATTCTTCCTAAAATGCTTTTTGATTCACTACTGGCTTTATGAGCCACCTCTGTTATGGCACCCCCTGCGGCTACATTTATAAAAAAGTGATCATTGGCTTTTCCCACATCCACCAATGTTTCCTGCTGTTTTTGAATCATCTCAAAAAAGTTTTGTACTTTCGTTGAAATTTGAAAGTACGTAGCAAAATCATTGACCGTACCCGTAGGATAAATGGCTAAAGGAATTTGCCTTTCCGAAACCATCAGCCCGTTGATCACTTCATTGAGTGTGCCGTCCCCTCCAACAGAGATAATCAGATCCGTGGATCCTTTACAGCTCTTTATGGTAAAATCCTTGGCATCGTATTTTTTCTCCGTATAAAAAATTTTTACACTACTACCGCTCTTTTGTAACATTTTTTGAATATCTTTAATGTTGTCTTGAAACTTTTGCTTCCCGGAACTGGGATTACAAATAATATCAATATTTTGATACATGGTAATTCCCCCTTTACTAAGACTATAATACCATAGGTTCCTCTGATTATAAATAGAAAATCCCATCAATCTATACTCTTGCATCCTTTAAGATTCTATTATACAATGAAATTTATTTAGTGAAACAAAATAAATGGGGGGAGTGACAACATTGCTAGCAAACTTCAAGACCTTAAAGTACTTTTTTATTGAACATAAATGGGCCTATATCCTAGGAGTTGTATGGCTTATTTTTGTGGACGTTTTACAGTTACTATTACCGGAAATTCTTCGAACCTTTACCGATGATCTTCAAGCAAATCTGATTGGAAGGGCGGAAATTTTCCGATACGGAATATATATGCTGATCATCGGATTTCTACTGGCTTTCTTTCGATTTTTATGGAGGATTTATATCATCGGAACTTCAAAAAAATTGGAATTTGAGCTTCGAAACAAGCTGTTTTCCCATTTATTAAAGCTTTCCACCAACTACTTTAATAAAAGTAAAACCGGAGATTTAATGGCCCATGCCACCAACGACATCAACGCCGTACGTATGGCTCTGGGACCGGGAATTGTCATGGTGGTGGATGCGGTATTTATAACGGTAATCGCCACTTTTATGATGTTTTTTACTACAGATGTTCGACTGACCTTACTGGCCTTATTCCCGCTACCTTTCCTGGCCTTTGCTTCAGGACGTTTTGGAAAAACCATTAATCTAAGGTTTCGCAAGGTACAGGAATCTTTTTCTTCTTTAACGGAAACCGTACAGGAAAACCTTTCCGGGATTCGGGTAGTCAAGACCTTTGTTCAGGAAGAAAAAGAAGTAGAAAAATTCGCCGCTAAAAATCAGAACGTGTTTAATAAGCAAATGCATTTGGTTAAAATTTTCGGAGTTTTCCAGCCCCTTATTATGGCAATTTCTTCCCTTAGCTATTTAATTGTTATCGTCTACGGAGGTACTTTGGTTATTAACCGTGATATTTCTTTAGGTGATTTTATCGCCTTTAATTCCTATTTAGCTTTACTGATCTGGCCCATGATGGCCGCTGGTTGGGTGGTAAACATCCTGCAACGGGGATCCGCTTCCATGGCTCGAATCAACACCATTTTAGATGTGGAACCGGAAATTGTTGACCGGGAAGACGCTGTAACCATCGAAAAGCTTCGTGGGGACATTCACTTTGATAATACCTCTTTTAAATTTCCCGATACCGACGAATATGCCTTGAAAAACTTTAATTTAAATATCCCTGCCGGCAGCACCATCGGAGTCATCGGTCGAACCGGAAGCGGAAAAAGCACGGTGGCCAGTCTTCTGCTTCATCTCTTTGAAGCCCAGGAAGGTGAAATTCGAATAGACGGAATACCTATTGAGAAGATCAAAATCGAGTCTCTCCGTAATCATATCGGTTATGTTGATCAGGACAGTTTCCTATTTTCCACCACCATCGCCGACAATATCGCCTTTGGTGTAGATGAAGCTTCTCAAGAAGAAGTGGAGCGGGTAGCGAAAATTGCCCAGGTTCATGAAAATATTCTGGACTTTCCCGAAGGTTACAAAACCTTTGTGGGCGAGCGGGGCGTCACCCTTTCCGGCGGACAAAAACAAAGGATTTCCATCGCCCGGGCCCTGATTAAAGATCCCCAAATTCTAATTTTGGATGATTCACTTTCCGCCGTGGACACGGATACGGAAGAAAAAATCCTTGGTCATCTAAAAAAAGAAATGGAATCCAAAACCAGTATTCTTATTGCTCATCGAATCTCCACTATCAAGGACTGCGACAAAATCGTGGTGTTGGATGCAGGAGAGATTTTAGAAGAAGGGACCCACGAGGAATTGTTGAAAAATAAAAATCTGTATTTCGAACTCTATGAAAAACAGTTACTGGAAGAAGAAATCACAAAAGAAGATTAGGAGGTGTAAACATGAGCAACTATCACGAAGAAGAAAACCTGGGAAAAGCCTATGACTCGAAATTAATGGGAAGACTTCTAAGCTATGCAAAGCCTTACTGGAAAATCATCGCTCTCTGTATCGTGCTACTGATTTTCATAGCCGGAGTGGAACTTGCCCGACCATATTTTATACAAGTGGCTATTGACGAACATATTAATGTTTACGACCGTCCTTTATATGTTTATGATGAACCCGTAGCGGAAGGAGGTACGGAATATAACGACCGCTATTTCTATACGGAAAAACCTGACGAACTATATGACTCCATGGCTCAACTGGTGCGAATCGAAGGAGAAGTCTACTTATTACAGGAGTTTTTGGGAAATGTTGATGTGCCGGGAACCTTTGAATCCGGCAACGGTGACTATTTAGTATTCGAAGACCGACAAATTCCCGCTAATCGTTTGGATGACGAAGGAATTCAAGCTTTTCGCGCAGAAGATATCAACAGTTTGTGGCGCATCGGTTGGATCTTTTTAGGTTTGATTATCAGCGCATTTATAATGAACTATATCCAGGTATATGCCTTGAATTACGCCAGTAATAAAATTATCTACAATATTCGCCAACAACTTTTCAGCCACGTGGAGTATATGTCTTTAAGTTTCTTTGACAAGAATCCTGTAGGACGTCTGGTCACAAGAATTACCAATGATACGGAAACCCTGCATCAGATGTATACGGAGGTGCTGGTCAGCTTTTTCAAAGACATCTTCATCCTGATCGGGGTGGTCATTGTCATGCTTACCATGAGCTTTCGACTGGCCCTACTTACTTTTTTAGTACTGCCGGTTCTGTTACTATCCTCTTACCTGTTTCGCCTGAAAGTACGGGATGCTTACCGCCAGGTACGACTAAAGCTTGCAAGGATTAACTCTTCCCTTAGCGAAAACTTTACCGGGATGAAAACCATCCAGACTTTTAAGCGGGAAGCCCAACAATTCAATAAATTTAATAAAACCAACGAGGAGCTTCTGGCCGCTAACAAACGAGAAGTTTTCATTTTCGCCATATACCGCCCTTCTATGGAGATCATAAGATCCTTAGGTTTCGCTATTATCATTTGGTACGGTGGCGGACAGGTAGTACAGGGCAATATTCAATTCGGTATTCTATTTGCCTTTATTAACTATATTAAGCAGTTTTTCCAACCGATTAACAACTTAACAGAAAAATATAATGTACTTCAATCCTCCATGGCCTCTTCCGAGCGGATCTTTAAACTCCTGGATACTCATTCCAGTATTCAGGATACCGAGGACCCCAAACCTTTAAAAAGCTTTAAGGGAGAAATTGAATTTAAAAATGTTTGGTTTGCTTACAACGATGATGAATGGGTATTAAAGGACGTCAGCTTTAAAATCAGTCCCGGAGAGTCCATCGCCTTTGTCGGTGCCACAGGAGCGGGAAAATCATCAATCATTAATTTGATGGCTCGTTTCTATGATATTCAAGAGGGGGAAATTTTAATTGACGGAGTCAATATCAAAGATCTCTCCATTACGGATCTTCGGGAAAACATCGGAATCGTCCTGCAGGACGTGTTTATGTTCGCAGGAGATATTAAAGGAAATATCTCTCTGGATAACCCCAACATCTCCCGGGAAAAGATAAAAGAAATTGCCAAGTATGTGAACCTTCACCGGTTTATTGAAAAGCTCCCCAATGGATACGATGAGCCGGTTATGGAGCGGGGCTCCACCCTCTCATCGGGACAAAAACAACTCCTGGCCTTCGCCAGAGCGTTAGCCTTCAATCCCGCTGTACTGGTGCTGGATGAAGCCACCTCCAACATCGACACGGAAACCGAGGAACTGGTTCAGGACGCCATGCAAAAAATCATCAAAGGAAAAACCACCATCGCCATTGCCCACCGCTTATCCACGATTCAAAGCTGTGATAAGATCATCGTTCTTCATAAGGGACGTATACGGGAAATGGGAAATCATAATCAGCTCCTCAGCGAGAAAGGTTTATACTACAATCTTTATGAACTGCAATATAAGGATATTCGATAAGGGACGTTGTCTCCCAATTACTAAACCCCCGGGATTTCCTGAATGAAAATCCCGGGGGTTTCTTTATGATATTCCTCGGCTTTATTTTTACCGGTCAGCAAACACCTTTGCAAAATAATTGATTTTATTTCACAAAAAAGGACCCTATTATTAGGATCCTTTTTATTTGCAGTTCATTTTATACTGATTAATTTTCCTGTCGCAGCTTCTTTTCAAACATGTCACACTCTTCTAATGTACAAGTGTTGGCTACACAGTGGATACAGGTAATCGCTCCACAGTCTTTTCGCTCTTCAACCTTCGGTAAATGTCTGTTATCTTTTCTCATACGATCACTCCTTTTTTATTTTTCCTTGTAGGCTAATTATAACAACTATGCTTTTGTTTGTCAATTGATTTTTAAAACATTTTTAATTCTTATAATCATAGTTACCCACCGTATATTTTCTTTAAACATTTTTTTGTATATTTTTTAAACGCAATGCAATTACCGGTTCGCAGCTCCATGTTTTCACATTGTTAATTATTATCTAATATTGCTATTTGCAATTTCTTTAATCTAACTTGCAATTTAGTTATATTTTACTAGTTCTTAAGAACACGGACTAATCAAACTCTCAATTATTATGCAAAATCTTTTTTTATAGAAACCTTTCGCTAAGATCCGGGGTAAAACTAAGGGATTATTGTTTGATTTCCCAACATTTTCTGATATACTTATTTTGCAATGAAATTAAAGGAGGCATAATATGTTTGATAGTCATGTACATTCTACCTTTTCACCGGACTCTCAGGCTCTTATGAAGGAAACCTTAGATAAGAGCATTGAGAAAGGGTTGAAATCTGTTTGCTTTACGGATCATTATGATTTGGATTATGATGGCAAAAACAACGATCTCACCTTTGATATAGACGAATATTTTCGTACCATTGCTTTTTTAAAAGATAATTATCAAGGTCTCATTGATGTGCGAACCGGAATCGAATTGGGACTGCAACCTCATCTTAGCCATCGTTATTATGATCTGTTTAAGGATGTGCCCTTTGATTTTATACTGGCCTCTATACACAGCGTAGACCGTGAGGATTTTTATACAGGTAATTTTTTTACAGAACGAACACAGCAAGAGGCCTATCAAGATTATTTTTCCGATATGAAAGCTTCAATTATTGCCTATGATCATTTTCAAGTCTTCGGCCACATCGATGTGATTAAGCGTTACGGAAACTACTCTACAATCCTTCCTTATGAGACCTACCAAGAAACCCTCCGCGAAGTGCTTACCCAGCTGATTGAACGGGGCAAAGGAATAGAACTGAACACTTCCGGCCTTCGTTACGATCTCGGGGCTTTTCATCCCTCTTCAGATATTTTGAAGGATTATAAAGATTTAGGCGGAGAAATCATAACCCTCGGGTCAGACTCCCACGTCAACGACGGTACCGGAGCCTTTTTCTCTGAAGCTATGGAATCACTTGAGTTTCTAGGCTTTAAATACTATACCAGTTTCAAAGCCCAGGAACCGATATTTCATAAAATCTCCACTTCTTTATAACCGACTGCAAACCATGATTTAAGGATCCATCCCTAAATCATGGTTTTTTTATCTTGATAAATTTCATAATAAAGTGTATGATTATTTTGCAACGTTAATGTTTTAACAATAATCGAATGGAGGTTTTATTATGGAAACTTTAGAAAACGTGGAATTTCGAGGACTCCGTGTAGGAGATGAGGCGTTTGACGAAAAGATAGTAACCTTGGAGGATGTCCAGACCTTTGCCAAGGTTACCGGCGATCACAATCCCGTGCATTTGGATGAGGATTACGCCAAGGATACCATGTTTAAAAAATGCATTGCTCATGGTATGCTTTCCGCCGGTCTGATCTCAAAAGTGATTGGAACCCAGCTTCCCGGCTACGGAACTATCTACTTAGGTCAAACCCTGAATTTTAAAAAGCCGGTATACATCGGGGATACTATTACCACCGTGGTATCCATTAAAAAGATTAATCCGGAGAAGAAAATACTGATCCTGGATACCTACTGTAAAAACCAAAAAGATAAAGTGGTGCTTGAAGGCGAAGCCACGGTAATGCTTACGGACTAAAAGCAATTTGATAAATAAAAACTACTCCGTAGAAGACCCTTCCACGGAGTAGTATCTCAGTTTTTTTCCATTAATCATACTTTATTAACTAAAACTTTCAAATCTTCCTTACCCGTTATCCTGATTATTTGGGTCCCCTTGCATGATCGGGTTTTCCCCATCGCGGTGGTTCCGCAGGCCGGTTGGGCTTCCCGGGTTCTTCAGGTCTCCGAGACCGATCGGAAGGCTTAGGCTCATCCTCTTCTACGTATTCCGTTATCCGACCTTCAATATCCATTTCTACTACTTCCATTTCTCGGATATATTCTATAACAATTTCCGATAAGGCGTTTAACTCTGCAATAAGTTCTGCATCGGAGAACATGGTATAGCCGTCTCCTCCCGCAGCTAAGAAATCGTTTGTGGCGATCAGATAGCTTTTTTCCAAATCAATGGGCTCGCCGTCCACCATGACATTTTTAATCCGCTCACCATATTCTGCTGCTGTATCAATTTGGTAGCTTGCTCCGGAGATTTGCAGGAAAGCTCCCTTGGGTTCAGGATAATCGGAGGCACCGATTTCTAAAGCATCGATAATTTCCTGACCGGTAATTTCAAAAGTTACCAATGCATTACCAAAAGGCAGCACACTGGCCACATCACCCTTGGTAATCTCTCCAACATCTATAGAAGCTCGAATTCCGCCACCATTGGAAAAAGCAATATCGGCTCCGCCGGCATCCCGCATGGCGTCCGTCAGAAGATTACCCAAATTGGTTTCGCCCGCCCGGACGTACTCTCTTTCTCCATTAAGGTATATTTTATTTTCTCCGATCACTTCTGCCAGCAACTCATCCACTTCAGCGGTTATTTCAATTATGGTGTCCCAAAGAGGAAGGGCAGTTTCATCCGGGAATTTTTCCATGGCTTCTTCCTTTAGGACCGCCCCGGCGTTTATGGTAATATCTTCTCCGTCAATCACCACTTCTACTACTCCTAAATGCTTTCCATAATCCTCAACCTGTACAACTAAGGTATCTCCATACATTCTTCCGCCTTCCAGAAAGGAGTGGGAATGGCCGTCAACAATTAAGTCGATACCTGCTACCTCAGTGGCAACACCGGAGCTTCGCTCTTCGTATTTTGTGCTCTCATCAATACCTAAATGGGCCAAAGCAATAACAAAGTCCAATTCATATTCCGCTTCAAAGTGATCCATCATTTCCTGGGCATAATCTATGGGGTTTAAAAATTCCAAGCCCACGGTTCCTTTAGGATGGCTCTTAAACAAAGTTTCCGGTGTAGCCAGTCCGAAAATCCCTATTTTAATTTCACCGTATTCGATCACGTCGTATTCCTTTTCAATAATTGGTTCTCCCGAAGCTTCATAAACTACATTTCCGGCAAAAATTGGGAAATTCGCCATTTCTTCTAATTCTATCAATCGCTCGTAACCATAATTAAAGTCATGATTTCCTGCGACCATATAATCATAACCGATTTCGTTCATTAAAGTAATGATACTTGCCCCTTCCGGGATTGTAGCGTAAGGTTGCCCATGCACCGTATCTCCGGCATCGAGAAGCAATACATTATCCCGTTCCTCTCTGAACTCCCGTACTAAGGCGTCTATCCTTGCAAAACCCATACCGTCAAAGCGGTCCTCAAGAATTCTTCCATGAATGTCATTGGTGTGCAGAATAGTTAGTTCCAGGGTGTCGGATTCTTCAGCGGCAAAGGCAAAGGTAAAACTCGACAATACCATACTCAATACAATCACAACAACTAATAGCCGTTTATTAAAGTTGTTTTTCATACATTAACCCTCCTTTAATGTTTTACGCTGTTCCCTGACCTTCCACACAAATAAAGACCATTGGATAAATGATTTTATCCGATGATCTGTTTATTCTCCATGGACATCCCCCTTTCCGGCTCTTTGCGGTTAAGTAATAATCTACCTACACGTTAATTATATTACAATATTCGGAAAATTACAAAACTTTTCCGAACTTTCTTTTTTAGGATGCATCTACAAACAATCCTCACAAAATACTTCTTCCCAGGATTTTCCCTTAAGACTTTCCTTTCGCCGGACTTTCAACTTTTCATTAAGCTTTAGATAAATCTTTTGCATCGAGGGTTCCTTAGAAACCTTGGCACATACTTCGATGTCCATCCAACGGACCCCTTGGTTTTCATCAGGTCTAATGGTCAGTTCTTCTTCGTCGCTGGCTTCCAGCAAATAAGTACAGTTTATATGAAGATGAGACGGAACGTATTTTTGACTTTTCAAATGTCCTTCTACGGTCAAAATCTCCAATGAAAAAATATCTTTTTGGATCGGTCGCACTTCACTAAGTCCGGTTTCCTCCTTGACTTCTTTGATAGCTACGCCCAATAAGTTTTCTTCTCCATCGGCATGACCTCCGGTCCAGGACCAGGAATCATAAATGTTGTGATAGATCATCAGCACTTTGTCCCGCTTTTCATTCAGCACCCATGCAGATGCAGTAAAGTGGGCGATTTCATTTTCCCGGGTCAAAACGTTGGTCTGGTTTTTTATAAAGCCCAGCATCACATTTTTATCCCTTGCTTCCTGCTCATTATAGGGCTCATAATTTTCAATTTCCCTTAACAGATTCATAGATGCCCCTCCCTTGGACGAGGTTTTATTCCTCGACTGCTTATAGTATTTATTCGACAGCGGGCATCGATATTCCTTTTTTTCTTATTCAACTTTTTTATTTTTATTCCCTTGTTCTATTCTTTCTCTCTGTTTTCCAGAAGAACCGTGTATTCCTTTTCATTAATTCGGACTATAAATTTTCGCTGTCCCGGTTTTAACGGTACCTTATTCTTTTCAGGGGTGGGTTTTTCCCGACTGGATAAGTCTTCCTTTAACTTAGGAGGCTCTTTTTTATGGTTAACAGGCTTCTCCTCTTTTACATCTCCATTCCAATCCGGCTTTTCTTCCATCGGGTTCAACATATTTTTCCCGTTACTCAAGGTTTTTTTCATTTGGTTCAGTTTTTTTTCCATCCGCCCAAAAGCTTCTTCAGCTTCTTCGACAGTTATTTTTTGGAAACGGAGAGTGTCCCCGGGCTTTGCCTGGGCAAGCTTTGGAAGATCCGAAGTAACCACATTTCCGATTTTCGGATACCCTCCGGAAGTTTGCCTATCCGCCATCATCAGGATCGGCTGTCCCTGGCCGGGAACTTGAATTGCCCCCATGGCAACGCCGTCAGAGATAATTTCAGATTTATTCCGGTGGGTAATCTTCTTCCCTTCCAGCCGAAAGCCCATGCGGTCACTATCCATAGTAACTTTGTAGACCCCGCTGTAAAAATCCCTAATTCCCTCATTCGTGAATGCTTCTTCCTGAGGTCCCGGCACTACCCTTAGGATTATTGCAGAGGGATATTCCATGGCCTGATCTGCTAAAGATCTATCCCTTAACATTTCAATCTTATTTTTCCTCTTGCCAATTTTCAACTCATCTCCGTTTCGAAGGGCTCTACCCTCATGACCTCCAAAACCTCCCCGAAGATATGTTGATCGGCTTCCCATCACTTTAGGCACCGCTATACCCCCAGCAATAGCCACGTAGCATCGACATCCGGTTTTCACTCTCTGAAATGCCAATTTGTCTCCCGGAACAACGAAAACCGTCTCCCACATACCAATAGGCCGCCCGTTTAGGGTTGGAGTTAAATCCCCTCCGGTTACTGCAATTACCGTATCTTGTAAAAATTCTGCAGCAAATCCCATCATCGTTACTTCAATAACCGCATCTTCTTCTGCGTTTCCCACTAAATAATTTGCCAGACGGTAAGCATAGAAATCCATCACTCCGGACACCGGCACACCGTATTGTTGGTAGCCTAACCGTCCCCCATCCTGTATCGTACTGAGAAGACCGCTTTTTATGATTTTCAATCCACTCATTTACATCGATCCTTTCTCTGTTTTTTTTGGATAGGTCTTCCATTTATTCCGACCCGCTTCTATTGCCTGTCGTATTTTCTCGTATTCATCTTGATTTATAGGGCGAAATTTTATGTAGTCTCCCGCTTTCAGTAAAAAGGGTTTCTCTGCTCCGGGCTCAAATAAAGACACCGGGGTCCAGCCAATCAGTTTCCAGCCTCCGGGGCTGTCCAGGGAATAAATTCCCGTTTGCTTATCCGCAATCCCCACGGAACCTTTATCAATTCTTCTTCTTGGATTTTTCAGCCTTGGCGCAGCGATACGGGAATCCATGCCGCCTAAGTAAGGAAATCCTGGAGTAAATCCCAGCATATAGATTAAATATTCTCCGGAAGAGTGAATTTTAATGACTTCTCCTTCGGTCATTCCTGCGTGATTTGCCACATCCTCAAGATCCGGACCGTATTCTCCTCCATATAGTGTGGGGATTTCCGTAACCATCGGCGGAGGCAGCTCCAGATTTTCCAGTTTTTCTTCCCGTTTTTTTAATTCTGCGATCAAAGACATCTGATCAATTATCAGGGGATTATAATGAATCATCAAGGAACGATAAGTAGGTACGGTTTCAACAATGCCCTTTACCGGTTCATTTTCCAGTAGATAGGAAAGTCCACGCACCTGGTCATTAATCGCTTTGGAAATTTCATTTCCAAACTCCGCCACCAAAGCATGATCCCCTGCACTTTTATAATCAATTTTTCCAACCATCCTTTAAACCTCCTTTTTAAAAAACCATTTGCTGATTCGCCTTTATTGTTTTGCTTTCAGAATTTGCTTACCTATGGGATTAATAAATTGTCTTTTATTGGTGCAATTTGTATTTCTTCTTTCTCCAGGGCAGCTCGAATTTTTTTAACAAACTCCAAGGCCTTTTTGTTGTCCCCATGAACACAAATCGTATCTCCTCTAAGAGTAATATCTTCTCCTGTTATGGCTTTAACTTTGTCTTCTTTAATCATTCGAACAACCCGTCTTACGGCCAGATCCTCATCCTCAATCATGGCGCCTTTCTCGCTTCTTGGAACCAAACTTCCGTCCCTGCTATACGCCCTATCTGCAAATACTTCCCGAGCTACTTTTAGTCCGACTTCTTCTCCGGCTTCGACAAGATAGCTGCTGGAAAGTCCCACCAGGACCAAATCCGGATCCACAACTTTTACGGCTTCCGCTATGGCCAGGGAAAGCGTTCGATCCTTTGCCGCCATATTATATAGAGCTCCATGGGGTTTTACATGCTGCATTGTAGCATCCGCTGCCTCTACAAAGGCTTTCAAGGCTCCTATCTGATACATCATATAGGCTTTTGCTTCTTCAGAAGTAATATTCATTACTCTTCGACCAAAACCCATTAGGTCCGGCAGCCCCGGATGAGCTCCAATTTCCACCCCATGCTTTACAGCCAGCTCCACAGTTTTTTTCATTACCATCGGATCGCCTCCGTGCCAACCACAAGCAATATTTACAGAACTTACGTATTGTAAGATTTCTTCATCCATACCCAGTTGATATACTCCGAAACTTTCGCCTATATCACTGTTTATATCGATTTTACCCATTCGTACCCTTCCTTTCTGATTCATTTTAATTTGCAGCATTGATTTCGGTTTTCTTCTATTCCACTCATCTTCCTCAAGCTTCATCATCTTTTTACTTTATTCGACCTGGCCTGCAACGTGGCTTTTCCCAGTATCATTTTCATTATAAATGTTTTCAGAATATATTGAAAGGATTTCTTCAAGTCTTTAACTTATTTATATCCCCATAAGAAAAAAGCCGCTTTTATTATATTATGGCGACTTTTCCTAAGTGTTTGAAACTTTATGTTTGAGTCTTTCATTAAAATTCATCTCTAGTATCCCAGTTCCAACTGATAACCCATTCCTTCTAAATTATAGGGGATGCTGTTCTCTCCCACAAGATGCAGAGAACCCACTACGATGAAATACGTCTGCTCCTGATCATTTTCCAGAAGCTCTTGGATTTTCTCCGCCATATTTTGATCCCGGTCATCCAGCAAAGCCATTTGAGCCCGTTGATAAGATTCAGTCCCAACACCTTCAATGCTTTCTCTTCGTAGGGCTTCGAAGTATTCTAAATTCCCTTTCCTCCAGTAATCAATCATCTCCCGCAGCTGGTCTTCCATATTTTCCATCTCTGCTAAAGTTTCCTCTAAATATAGCTGTTGAGACTCCCGGGAAAGCAGAGTAAACGGCAGGAGTTGATCTCTTACTTCTTCAATACCTATGACCTCACGATCTCCCTTCTTATCGAGAAAATACTGTTCTACTCCATACTCCTGAGATAGACCGGACTCCTCTACCGCAATTTCCGTAAGTAGCATGGTGCCGTACCAGGGTCTAAAAAGTTCAAGAATCTCTTCTCCAATACCTAAGGGTTCTGCATAGGCTAACAATTTATCAAAGGTTTCTTCCGGGATTTCATCCCCCATGGTGGTTCCGTCCTCATACATAGCATATTCCATCATTTCCTGAGCTACAGCCATTTCGTTAAGACTATCCAAATCGATTTCCATTACCAATACGTCGGAAGCTTCAAAAGCCTCCTCTACCGAACTATGTAAGGGATACAATTCTTCTTCTCCCACATGGATAGAGCCTAGCAAATACACAGTACTTTCTCCTCCTGCGACTTCATAAAAAATCCCCCGAGCATTTTCTTCGGTTTCAGTTATTTCAGAACAGGCCGTAACCATAAGACTCATGATCAGGAAAGCGACTACCCATATCCACTTTTCTTTATTAGTTGAAACATTGATTACTTTCATTGTTCCTCCTCCTGTCTTTTTCTTTGATTATTCATAGAAATCTTTACAAGACAAGTTCGATTACCGATTGACATTTTATTGTGTTCACATTACCAACGTTTTAAGCATACCCCTTTTTTTAAACTTCAACCCAATAAAATTGGATTTCACATATTTGATAATCTTTCATCTGATAAGTAAACTGTAATTATTATTTTATTTTTAAGCTGGTAAAAAGTTAGTGAAGGGTATATAATGAACTGTCTGGAATAAATTCATTACCAAAGTCCGGATAATACATATTCAGCAAAGGAAGTGCATCAATGCGTGGTGATATAATCTATGTAGAAAGAATACCCTTGGGATTAAATACCTCAACTGCCCTCAGATCAAATCCCGATAGTTGCTTTTTGGATCGGTTGATCTTTCGATTTTTAACCTATAAGCATTATGGCGTGGATGTGGGAAATGACAAGGTCGTCCATTTTCAGTGTTCCAGCATACTAAAAATTCATCAAGCATCCATTACTCTGTGCACCTTGCAGGAGTTTTCCAAAGACGGAGTCGTTGAAATTGACAATCCTATAGCCTTAGCCTTTACCTCCGAAGAAATCGCCCGCCGGGCAGAGTCCATGCTGTATTCGGATTTCGACGGCTACCGGGTCAAACACAACAACTGCGAACACTTTTCCATGTGGTGTGCCACCGGTCTTCGAATCGGAAAGCAGGACCTTTTTCGAGAAGCCTGGCATCGCTGTCTCGGCTATCCTTCCCTGGCAAAGAAAAAAGCTTTGTCCGCCATTTCCGCCTTTACTTTCTTACACTAATATCTCTATTTTGTTTCAAAAGACTGCTCATCATCATCGGATAATCCTCTTCCCCTACACCGCCATGGGGGTAATCTTTTATTGGTAAAGCATCCTCTAAAAATACAGCTACTTTATAACCCATTTGCAGTAAATATATGGGACGGTCAATCTTACAGTACCGTTCATATTCCCCGGACTTTACAAAGAAGGTTATTTACCGTAGCATCCTGCTCAAACAGGTTGTTTTTCAGCAATATGGAAACTCACCTACATAATAACTTTCCCAAGCGTTTATTCGATTTTCTAGTTTTAATATACTAAACCTGCATTCACATACAAATAAGTTTATCATCCAAATAAGAACACAGAAAAAAAGCTCCGAGATTTCTCCCGAAAGCTTGTTTCCTACGATCGTTTATTGATTAATCAATTCTTTTGTGTTTTAGCAATCCGTTTATAACCTCAGTCTGTTAAATTTTTAACCAGCTTCTTTTTTAGTCCATTTGCCTTTTGTAATGCAAAATAAATGCTCGGTTATATCTTCCCCATCTACCTTTTCGTTGGTTGTAAAATCACCGTGTTTTTCAAATTTTAAACCCTCCAGCAATTTTACCGCCCCATGATTGCGTATATCAGTTATGGCAATCACTTGCTCCACATCCAGATTTTCAAAAACGAAATTCAATACCGCTTTTGTGGCTTCTTCCGCAAATCCTTCCTGTTGAAAATCCGGAGCAATGGTTATAAATACCTGAATTTGATCTTCATCTTCTCCCCGGGTATACATCCCCAAATCACCAATCAGTTCATTATGAGATTTTTCCTCTATAGCAATCTGAAACCACTGTTTTGGTTTTTTTGGCTCTGCTGTTGCTTGTGCCTTAATAAATTCCTTTGCTTTTTCATACGTGCAGTCGCACCATCCTTCTCCTACATATCTTCGAATTTCCGGATGGTTTCGATAGGCATAAAATTTTTTAACGTCACTTTCCTTAAACCTTCGAAGAATTAAGTTCTTTGTTTCAATTCTACTAAATACATAACCTGGCATCATTACCCCCCTTTTAACAATGGTTTAAAAATATTACACTGTGATATAAGAAACCTGTTGATCCTAAAAAAGCAACCTTATTGATATTTACCCAAAATTCCCTTTTATAACAACACTTTCAACTTAAAATTCTTAACAAAAAATTCGGGTTTTCAGATCCGGGTATTTTACCTAACTATAGTCTTTATTTCTTTACCATATTTGGATCAAAACACATATGACCAGCAATATTCCTTGCGGCTTCTTTGGGATTCTCATAAGACCATTGAAAAAAGGTATCCATTGCCCTTCTTAGTACTTCGATTTTTATTGCATATTAAATCTGTAAATGCATTTTTGCTATAACTCAATTATATAAGGTTTTAGTATTCACACTTATTTTTTGGCATTAATTAATTTCATTAAATTAGAAATATCCTAAAGTATGTAAATGGTTGAATCTATTCTTTAGATCCAGCTTCGTCGATGAAATGGTTAATATTTAACAATTCTACAAACTGTTAACTGATAAGGATTATGAAATAATAATAAAGTAGTACTCTTTTGAGTTGACCCATAAGTTGGTTTGTTAAGTCTAACTTCAGGGGCACATCATTTTGGTTCACTTTTTATTTACTCATAGCTTCAGTGTTTTTACTCTACTACCGGCACAGATTATAATGTGTAGCGTTTTCTATACTCATTAAGAATTTCACTAACGACTATAACTAAAAACAAGGCAAACCCAATTTTAATACTCCGGGATAGACTAAGAAAACTAAAGAAATAACAAAAAGAATCCTCCGTCATAAAAGACAGCACCCAGGACCCGATCAATAATAACACCAGCAGGTTTACTCCCCAGCGAAGGAACCTTTGAATTACATTTCCAATAAAATTTTTATCGGTGATGATTTCTTTGATCATACTATGTTTCTCCTTTTCTCATTCCCCTGTTTAAAACCTGAAAGGGCATTAATTAAGTCTACTAAAGATAGTACTTCTTCAGTAGACTTCCTAGACAAAACACACTGCATTGATTACGAAAAAATGATCTTAGCTGTTATCGCAGCCATGACCGAGCTTCTTCTTCCTGTTCCGGTGGATAGAAAAGCCACCAAATTATTAGTTGGTGGCCTCCTGTTATTTCTCTTTATTCTATTCTTTCGGTTCTTTTTGGATCTTTTCTTGTTCAACATTTTCCTTTCGAACCCTTTCCCCTTGTGCATCGGAAACTTCTTCTGTTCGAGTTTCTTCTTTTCTTACCCTTTGACTATTTCCGGTGTCCGCAGTGTTCTCTTCTGAGGAGCGATATTCAGTGGTTTGATCCGATGAAGTGTACTCTTCCCTGCGTACGGTTCTTTTCGCAAATAACGATTGAATCAGCCAAGATGCTATAAAAAGCACAACTAAGGCAATCAACGTCGCTGGTTCAAAAACCCCGTTTCCCCACTCCACCTCTGCAAAAATCCCGCTAAAGATTCCGACATAAGGCTCGGTAATTCGGTAGAGAAGATCAACAAATTGATTGTCTGGATTTGCTCCAAAGAGCCTAAACACAAACCTGAAAATCAGTATAATTCCTGCTAAGGAAAATATAATGTTGATGACCCGTCTTAAAGTATCCGTTGCCGGTTCCGTCTCTTTTACTTCCCGTTTTCTTCTTACTTCCCCCATTGTAAAACCTCCTTTTATTTTATCCTTCAATTAGCGAAGGATACTTAACAAATCTAATGGAATTTCATTTTCCGTTCTAAATCCCTTTCTAATACTATTATTCCCTAATTTTATATAGTTAAACCCTTTGGTTCATACTCAGTTCACAATTTTACTTTATAATTACCATCTATTGATCTCTCCATTGTTCACTTTTTATTTTCATTGTGATAAACTAATCACAAATACAAAAAAAGCAGGTGATATTTATGGTTATTGGAATTCCCCGAGGATTCTTATATTATAAACACGAAACCCTATGGAAAGGGTTCTTTGACGCATTAGGGATAACCTACCTCATCAGTCCGAAAACCAATCAGGAGATACTGGATCGAGGCAATGAGTTTGCTATTGATGAAGCCTGCCTTTCTTCAAAGGTGTATTTAGGTCATGTACACTGGCTGATTGAAAAGTGTGATAAGGTCTTTGTACCCCGGATTTCATCCTATGGCATGGATGGCGAGGTTTGTACGAAATTCCCCGCTCTTTTCGATTTGGTAACAAATACCTTTGCCGATCAGGAGATTGAACTGATCCATTACAATATGGACTTTCGAAACGCCGACGCAGAAGCCCCGGGTTTTGTTAAACTGGGAAAACTGTTAGGAAAAAGCCGCACGAAAAGCCTTCGGGCTTACCTTATTGCGAAACAGGGAGAGAAAACCCAGCAAATTTTAGAGGGGAACAAAGTACGGGAGGCCATGGAGCAAAACGGCTTGAAAATTTTGGTAGCGGGCCATGCCTATAATCTGCACGATCCCTATTTAGGCACCCCGGTGTTTGAGATGTTGAAAAAACTGGACACCATACCCATCTCCGCTGCCAGGGTCCATGATAAGGAAATCCACCGGGCCTCCCATCAGATATCCCAAAACATTCCCTGGGTGTTTAATCGGGAGCTTGTGGGAACCATCGCCCACTATCAGCGTAAGATCGACGGAATTATATTGATTACCGCTTTCCCTTGCGGTCCCGATTCCTTAATTAATGAATTGGTCCTTCGCCGAATAAAAAATCCACCGGTACTGCAGCTGATCCTGGACGGTCAGGAAGGAACCGCGGGAATGGAGACCCGATTGGAGAGTTTTATCGATATTATCCGGTTTAAAAAGGAGGGCTATTATGACAAAATATAAGGTCAGCTTCCCCCACTTAGGCAACTATTACGTTCCCTTGGAGCGCCTGTTTACCCGGGGGCTGGATGTGGAGTATGTAGTGCCCCCTGCGATTACGAAAAAGACCTTGGAGCTGGGAAGTCTTCACAGCCCCGACTATATCTGTGCCCCTTTTAAATTTAATATGGGCAATTATATCGAAACCATTGAAAAAGGTGCAGACACCTTGGTACAAACCGGGGGCGTCTGCCGCCTCCGGTATTACGGAGAGCTGCAGTCCCAAATCATTAAAGACTTGGGCCATGACGTACGTTTTATCACCCTGTCCCGGGGGGCGCTGTCCAAACCCGTAACCCTTTATCAAAGTTTTAAAGAGATCAACCCCGCTATGTCCGTAAAACAAATCGGCTCCACGCTGCCTGTGGTCATGACCATGATCGAATCCATGGATAAAGTGGAGGACTTTGTTCGGAAAAACAGCGGCTTTCAAAAGGCTCCCGGAGTCTTGGAGACCGTTCAGGAAGATTTTATGCAACGCCTACGCCGGACCGACTCCAAAAAGGACGTGAAAAAACTTTATAAAAAGACTACGGATCATCTGTTGGAGATCCCTCTGGATAAACCGAAAAATCCTATCCGGGTGGGGGTTATCGGTGAGTATTATACCATCATGGAACCCTTTAGCAATCACGACATCGAAAAGGAACTGGCAAAAAAGGGAATCGTGGTGGACCGATGGGTCAATCTGACAAACACCCTCCTTCGGAAAGATTGGAAACGGAAAAAACGGGTAAGACGTTATACAAAGTATTTCATGGGGGCCACCAGTATGTTTACTGTGGATCAGGGCCTGCGTTTTGCAAAGCAGAAATACGACGGGATCATTCATGTAAAATCCTTCGGCTGTACTCCCGAGATGGATGCCATGCCGGTACTGCAAAACATCAGCCGGGACTATAAAATACCGATCCTTTACTTCACCTTCGATTCCCAAACCAGTGATACAGGGATTCAAACCCGCTTGGAAGCCTTTTATGACATGATTATGATGCGTAAAGGAGGACTACTATGAAAACCGCTTATTTAGGTATCGACGTGGGTTCCATATCCACCAAAGCCGTACTTATCGATAAAAAAAATAAAATATTGGCCCGGGATTATCTCTGGACCGAAGTGGATCCCATCGGCACCGTAAAAAAACTCCTGTACTCCCTTTCCGATCAATTGGCTAAGATCAACGAACATCATCAGGATAACCCCTATCAGGTGCAAGCCGTGGGCACCACAGGCAGTGCCCGGCGATTAATCGGCAGTATAACCGGAGCCTCCGTGATTAAAAATGAGATTACCACCCACGCCATCGGCACCACTTCCCTGTACCCCGAAGTACGAACCATCTTTGAAATCGGTGGCCAGGATTCGAAAATCATTTTAATTGAAAACGGAATTGTGGTGGATTATGCCATGAATACCCTCTGCGCCGCGGGCACGGGAGCTTTTCTTTCCAGTCTCGCCCAACGGTTGAACGAAAAGGTAGAGGACATCGGAGAAATTGCTCTGACATCGGATAATCCCACCAGACTAGCCGCCCGTTGCAGTGTGTTTGCCGAATCCGACATGGTGCATAAAAGCCAGATCGGCCATTCCAAAAAGGATATTATCGCCGGGATCTGTCAGTCCGTAGTGACGAATTACATGAATAATGTGGCTAAAGGAAAACGGATTATTCCTCCGATTATTTTCCAAGGGGGAGTAAGCAAAAATATTGGAGTTACCAAAGCCTTTGAACGGACCACGGGCCATGAGATCCATGTGGATCCCGACTCACACTTAATCGGCGCATTAGGTACAGCGATCCTTGCAAAAAATTCCAAAGACCCTAGCCCCTTTGATTTTAGAATTTCCGAAGCGGACTTTCAAACCAAGGGGATAAACTGTGACAAATGCGCCAACCACTGCGAAGTCATTGCCGTTTACCAAGATGAGAAATTGATTGATGCCTGGGGTAATAAATGCGACCGGGGACGGGTTATTTAACGACGACTTCGAAAATGAAGGGGGTACAATCATGGATAAAAGAATTTTTCAATTAAAGCTCTTTGGATTTATGCTGGGGGTTTGGTTGATTTTTTCCCTTAGTCTTACCCCTAGCAATATTGTTATTGGAGGCCTGTTTTCCTTATTGGTGGTGTTATTATCGAAGGGGGCCTATTATCATGAACAGGGCTCTTTTTTTACCCTCCCCTCTTTTTGGCTTCTATTTCGTCACAGCTTCCGCCTTATTTTAGATATGTACTATTCCGGATTTTGCCTTTTGGTGACCATTATCAAAGGCAATGATGACCCCATTATTTTTTCCATGGACTTGGAGAATAACAATTTATTTATCACCACCTTGATTGCCAACTCCATAACCCTTACTCCGGGAACCATCACCTTGGATCAGCGGCGAAATCGCCTGTTGGTTCTTTCAGCCAAAAATGATTTTCAACAGGGTAAAACCATAGAAAAAGATATTAAAACCCGACTGGAACAGCCCTTTTTAAAAGGAGGGATTCGATGATCGATTTTACCATTTTCCTTCTTCTCCTGGCGATAGGAGTCATCAGTATAAAATTCATTTTCAGCCCTACGATTTGGGAGCGGATCCTGGCGTTAAACCTGATCAGCGGAAAAACCGTTTTACTGCTTTTGTTGATCGGTTTGCAGCGGGATAATTTCTTTTTCCTCGACATCGCTCTAACCTTTTCCATTGTAGGTTTTCTAGCCGTCACTTTGATTACCCGATTTCTGATGGAAGGAGGCCGCCAAAAATGATCAGCAATTTTTTTCTCATTATTTCCTGGGTTTTTTTGATCTTCGGGGTGATTGGCCTTTTTCGCTTTCAAAGCATCTACTTAAAAATATTAGTGGCCGCTAAGATCGACACCGTTGCCTTCTTCTCTATTATTCTTGCCCTGGTGTTTCGGATCGGCTTGCAGTGGGAAACTTTGAAGCTATTAGTAATCCTGCTTTTTTTCCTGATCACCAACCCCTTAAACAGTCAGTTCATCGGGCGCTCTGCATTAATCAACGGAATCCCTTTAAAAGCTAAGGAGAATCCTTCAACGGACTACAGGGCGGAAAAAGAGTCTTAAAAAACTCCGCAAGCTAAACGACCTTCCTAAGAAGACTAATCTTTCGATCCGAAAAACAACCGGTCAAAAGACCAAAGCGAGGTGCAACACGATGTATCTGATACTCTACGGTCTAATCATTTTCTTTATCATCATTATGCTTCGGGAAAAGGAATCCCTTCGTTTGATTATTTATTTCGCCGTTTTTTCCCTGCTGATGTCGGTGCTTTATTTTCTTTACCACGCCTATGACGTGGCCCTAGCGGAAATCGCCATCGGCAGCGCCCTTTTGCCGCTGTTTTTTATCATTGCCTTGGGAAAGCAGAAGAACTTTGTAGTGGTCAGCCGGGTGGAAGATGGGTTTTTCAGTGAAAAGGAAGACTCCCCGGGGTTTAAACTCCTAGAACGGTTTACGAATTCCTTTAATCTGACTCTGGATATTTTTTTCGAGCATCATATGCATATCAAAGGAGCTTTTCGGGAACGGAATGTGGATTTGATCATTGTCAAAAGTCACCGGGACGGTAAGTACGTATTTATCATGAAAAAAAGCAGCGTTCTTCACCATAAATTACAGCGTCTGCTTCTCGAGGATCCTCGCATTCGATTTGAGGTCGTAGAGGAGGATGAAATTTATGATTAAGAAACTGATGCTGCTGTTAATGTTCGGTTTTATTTTTCTTTATGCCCTTACGGCTACGGCACCCTTAGCAGATTCTTTCCCGGAAACCTCCATTGGCGAGACCGTAATCCACCGGGGCTATGACGAAACCGCATCCAAAAACCTGGTGGCTGCGATTTTGTTGGATTATCGGCTTTTCGATTCCATTTTCGAAGCGGGAATCCTTCTGATTTCCGCAGCGGGGGTGCTATATATGTCCCGCTCCTCCGGTTTTTCAAAACCTTTCCCCCGGGCAAAGGAAGCCGCAGTACCGAAGGACAGCGACAGCATTCTTGCGGTCAGCCGAATACTTTATCCTTTTATGCTGCTCTTCGGATTTTACATTATCGTATTTGGAGATCTCAGCCCCGGAGGAGGCTTTCAGGGTGGCGTCATCCTGGCTACCGCCCGGTTAATTTCCGTATATATTCCGGAAAAGGCTTCGGAAAATACCGATCCCTTGAACCGACTGGAAAAAATCCTGTTTTTATGCCTGTTAAGCCTGGGTTTAATCAGCTTATTTACCAGAGGCGCTCCCTTTACCAACTTCTTTTCCGGGTCTGTGGATCCGGAATTTCGAAGATTGTTTTTGGTCTTACTGAATCTTTTAATCGGACTGAAGGTCTCCTCGGGTTTAACCATTATATTTATCCGATTTATAAAGGAGGGAAAATAGATGTTGCAGCTCTCATTAATTCTATTGATGATCGGTCTGGGGCTTTACGGTTTGGCCACCAGTCGTCACTTGATCAAATCCATCATATTTCTTAATGTGCTGGAGGCCGCGGTGATTCTTTTTTTCCTTCGCCTGTTTTATCTGCCGGAAGGCACCGCTCCGATTATCACTTCCCTAGGAGGGGAAGCGGTGGACCCTCTGCCCCAGGCACTGATGATTACCACTATTGTTATCGGCGCTTCCGTAACCGCTTTAGCCTTGATGATGAGCATTAAAATCTATCACCAGTACGGTACCCTGGATTGGAAGATTCTTTTGGAAAAGGAGGATAACCAATGAGTTATTATCCCCTTTTTGCAATTCTGATTCCGATTATTTTCGCCATTGTCATTTATCTGATGAATAACCCCAAGGGTAATCTTTTAGCCTTTATTGCCCAAGGAGCTCTGCTGGTTGCAGGGATTCGTTACTTTCCCTTTTACCTGCCGGAAGGAGAGTATTATCTCGTCCTCGGAGCCTTCGGCGATAAACTCAATATCACCTTAATTTCCAATACCCTTACCTACGGCTACGGGCTATTATCGGTGGTGTTATGGTTCTCGGTAATCCTTTACAGCTGGCCCCATCAAAAACAGTCTTCAAGTTATTACTTCTTTTTATTATTTTTACAAGGCGTGTTTATGGGCATTGTCCATACCCACGATTTTTTCAACCGGTTTCTTTTTATTGAAATTGCAACGATTCTTTCGGGTATATTAATTATTTACAAAAAAGACGGCCCTTCCTTAAGAGCCGGTATTTACTATATCGTTTTTAATACCGCGGGAATTTTATTGTTTCTGATCGGACTCAGTATGCTTTACCGTTTGACGGGGACCCTTCATATGGGTCGGGTACAGGAAGCCTTATCGGACATGGATCAGGACCCCACGGTGATCTTGATATTTGTCTTGATGTGCGTATCCATGGGTGTGAAATCCGCCTTTTTTCCGGTGTACAACTGGCTGCCCCGGGCCCATAGTGTGGCCACCAGCAGTATCTCCGCTGTGCTTTCGGGAATCATGGTAAAAAGCGGAGTCCTGGGATTATATAAAATCCAGCAGGTCTTTCCTATGGAGGCCTATAAAGATTTTTTCATTTTCCTGGGAATGATCACCGCACTGTGCGGCTTGTTTTTCGGGATCAGTCAAACCAATATCAAACGCTTGCTGGCCTTTAGCACCATTTCCCATATCGGATTTATCGTCATGGGCCTCAGCTCTTTGGCAGTCCCTACATCGGAAGGGGTTTCCGGAGCCATGGTGCATATTGTCAATCACGGATTTTTGAAGATTTTATTATTTTTAGGGGCGGGTTCCATCGTTAGAAATTATAAAACCTACGATCTTGATAGGATCCGGGGGGTTTTGCACCGCATGCCCATCGTGGGCAGTGTGATGATCTTTGGAATTTTATCCATTATGGGAACCCCCATGCTTCTGGGCTATCAGGGAAAAGCTTTAATCGGAACTATGCTTCGGGATCAACCGCTGTTTTACTTCGGCTATCATGTAATCAACCTGGGCACCATAATCCTCTATGGAAGACTTTTGCAGATTTTCATTCCCCGCGGTTCCCTAACATCTCTAGCCGTCAGTATTTATGAACGGCTCGCCCTTGGAATTCTGACTGCAGGGATTGTGTTTTTAAATCTGTACCAATTGATTTTTCCAAACTTCGGAGGACTGCACTTTTACGGGAAACCATTTTCCCTCGGAGCCTGGAGCTTTTTTCTGCTATATCTTGTGAGTGCCTATTTTCTTATCCGTCTATTTCCCCTTACTTCCTCCTTTTTTCGAAAAGTACGGGGCTTTGAACTCTCTTTTCAGGCGGCAAACTACATGATGGTGGTCTTTATATTTTTAATGCTCCTATGGTCGG